>Ga0326514_10000322_pt1 | contig 32866 bp, 52 predicted proteins | sample 3_2548_0518_D_FD_203653 | JGI IMG/M metagenome (GOLD analysis project Ga0326514, IMG submission 203653) | Bovine rumen microbial communities from UC Davis, California, United States - 3_2548_0518 | ecosystem: Host-associated > Mammals > Digestive system > Stomach > Rumen | place: USA... | reverse complement strand
GTGGAGTATCCAAGATTTTACCCTAACTGGGATAATTTTTGTTGAAAAGGGTAAATTGTTGGGTATACTGTAACTCGAAGGGTAAATATTTGGTTACTCGGAAGGAGGGGACATGAAGCATCGCAATCTTGCCAGTGAGCGTATTCGCATCGGTTTGAACCAAACGAACTGCGCTAGTGAGCTAGGCGTTTCTTTAAAGCAGCTCGTGAAATACGAATCTGATTGTGGCGAAATGCCCGCTGATTTCGTAAAGCGTGCTGCTGATTATTTCGGCTGTTCTGCTGATTACCTGCTCGACATGACGGATGACCGACTGCCCAAGGTGGCTATTTAACTCGAATCCATCACGCATATCAAGTACCGCACCTTGAAATCACGAATACCATTGTCCACTGCTTCTCGGTGGCTGCAACGACCAACTTACCTGCACGTGTACGTGTCCAGTAGAAGGTAGACCGCGAGCTAAATCGAACGAACAGCCAGGGCGATGGACAACTAAAAGATGACAGCAGCTCACACGGGGCGCACATGCCAATTCGGTTCCTCCTAGCCGAATCACTCCTTTTCTCGCAATCCGCACAATGCAACAGCCATTCCATTTTGCTCATAACTGCGTGTGCGTCCTGCGTGGGTTGCTGGTAAGTGAAGGGAGGTAAAGCGTGGACAAACTCTATTTGAACACCGAAGAAGCCGCTGAATACGTCGGCATCGGAGTAAAGACCATGCGCGACATTCTCAACAGCCAAGACCCACCGCCATTTCTGCGCGTCGGCAACAAACGCTTATTGCAGAAATCGGCGCTGGCTGAATATTTTCACGAAAGGCAGGAAGTCAAATGACCACGAAAACAAGAGCGGCGCGGCATCGCTGCAACGATAACCGCGCCAAAACCCGTACCTCGCAAGGTACAGCCACAAGGCACAGTATAGCGCAAGACTTCGAGCGCGGCTCGATGATCGCGGCAATCGTCATGGCGCTGTTCTTCGGCGCGGCGATGCTCATGTGGGCGGTGTGTGCGGTATGACCGAGAGTTTGTATGAGCGACCGCGCATCAACCCGCTTCTACGCTGGTATCTGCGCAGCGTGCTCGACGTGATGAAAGACACAAACTGCGTGTTACCGATGGGCGTTATCCGCTATTGGGACGCGAACGACGTTAAACACGAGCTACAGATTATCAACGGCGATTGGCTAGAAACGAGGGCGGCGCAATGAGAGTACCGACACTAATACCACCCGGCATCGAAGCGGCTGCGTGGCGGTTCGCTAAGGCAAGTTTGCGCGACGGCCACGGCAAATACGCTTCAACGATGCTTGCGCGTGAGGGCGTACCGCGAATCATCGAGTTTTACGACAACGACGGTACGCAGCACTTCTGCGAAAACATCAAAGGCTGCTGGTACGAACTATTTGATGACTTGGACGGTGATTCAGATGCCCAGTAACTATCCCGATGGCGTGGACGGCACGCATCCTTATTTCAATGAACCAGAAGCCGAGATTATCGACACCGAAGCAGAAGCCGAAGCGATTAAACGATTGGCTGTTGCTCAGGCGCTTTACAAGGTCATAAAGCAGGAAGTCGGCACGGGCGATGAATACAACTTGCGCGGCGTTGTCGATGGCATCATGGCAGAGCGTTTCAAACAAGCTAAGAAACTCGGTCTTGCGCCGAAATCCTTTGACGTGGAAGTAGACGGCGAGAAGGTCGGCACGTACAGCATCACGACAACGAAAGCGAAACCCGCCGAGACGCGCATGGAATTGCAAGTCGATGACAAGACCGAGCTATTCGAGTGGGCGCTGAAACTCGGATATGTGGACGTTGACATGAACCTTGTACGCGATCATTTCGACCGCACGGGCGAGGTTCCCGATGGTTGCGAATTGATACCAGTAACCACACGCGCCGTTGACGGCGGCAAGATTTCACGCACGACGTTGCGCATTGACCCAGAAGCCGTGGCGTATTCGCTGGGCGCTGAGTTGGGCGATGTGGCATATCACTTACTTGGGGGTGAAGAATAATGGGCGTTTCCGTTCTAATCCTCGGACACAGCGGTTCGGGGAAGTCCACCAGTTTACGCAACTTCAACGAGGGCGAAGTAGGCATTTTCAACGTTGCCGGAAAGCCGCTACCGTTTCGCAAGAAGCTGACCAAGCTCGACAAGGCGGCATACAATCAGATTCACAATTCGTTGGCGAAAAACGCTATGCGTGCTTACGTCATCGATGACGCGAACTATCTAATGGCGTTTCAGAACTTCCGACTTGCAAAGCAAACAGGCTACGGCAAGTTTACCGATATGGCTGTTAACTTCGAGCAGCTACTAGAAGCGGCGAACGATACCAATTCAGACACAATCGTTTATTTCTTCATGCACCCCGACTACGACGAAGCAGGGCGCATGAAAGCAAAGACAATCGGCAAGATGCTCGACAACCAACTGACCATCGAGGGCATGTTCCCGATTGTGTTGCTCGCTGATCGTGACGATAGCGGGTTCCATTTCATCACCCAGAGCGACGGCACGACACCAGTTAAAACCCCGATGGGCATGTTTGAAGAAGCAATGGTGGACAACGACTTGAAGCTGATTGACTCAGCGATTCGCGATTACTGGGACATGCAACCGATTGACAGCAAAAGCGGCGATAAAGCCGAGTAGAGAAAGGATTTACAAATGCCTAAGAATTTCGACATGAACGCTTACAACGAAGCAGAAGCGTCCACTGGTAGTGACTTCCAGAGAATGCCAGCAGGCGGTTACGTCGTGGCAATTCAGGCTGTCCGCACGAAGGGCAACGATTACGGGCGCGAAATCGACTACCCCGAAGAGAAGCAGTACGTGAAGCTGATTTACGACATTGCTGAGGGCGATTTCGCTGGCAAGTATTCCGAAAACTACTGGATTGGCGAGGACAAGGACTTTGGGCATCAGATTTACTTGTCCTGGAAGAACATGGGCGCGTTCAAGGGCAGTATCAAATGCATCGAGGACAGCAATCCAGGGTTTGACGCAATGGCGGCGTTCACGGCTGACAAATGGGAATTGTTCATCGGCAAGCAAGTGGGCATCGTGCTTGGCGAAGAAGAATACCTCGGCAACGATGGCAGCGTGAAAACGCGCTTCGGGTTCCCGCGTCTTAAGACCGTGCAGGACATTCACAACGGGCGCTTTAAGGTTCCACCGCTCAAGAAGCTCGACGGCGGCACGGCGCAAACGTCCACTACTACGGCGGCAGAGAAAGCGGACACGACCGATGACGTTTACAGCGATGTGCCGTTCTAATCATGGGCGCGGAAATTCGGATTGATACCCGGCAGCAAGCAGGAAAGCACGAGAATAAACATGAATGGTGGGCGCTTCACGGAGTGCCCACTGTCCGCGTCAAGCTTGATTTCGGCGATTACATGACAGATGGCTCGAACCGCTCGATTGACACGAAGCGATCAATTGACGAAATCGCGCAGAACATCAACGGCAAGCAGCACGGCAGATTCAAGCGCGAATGCCAACGGGCGGCGGCGGCTGGCTATCGGCTCGTGATTCTCATTGAGAACGAGGACGGCATTACCGACTTCGACAGCTTGCAGGCGTGGACAAACACGCATTGCCGCTACTGTGTTCACTTCAATAAGAAAGCGTGTGACCCATGCGACAACGGCGAGAAATGCCGCAAGCACGGCACGCGCAAGCCGATTCAGGGCGAGCGGCTAGCCAAGGCGATGCAGACCATGACAGAGCGTTATGGCGTGCTGTTCGCGTTCTGTCATCCGAAAGAGTCAGCGAAGATTATTTGCGAGTTGTTGGGGGTGAAATATGACAATCAAAGCAATTGAAACCGAGTACAACGGTTATAAATTCCGCTCACGGCTCGAAGCTAGGTGGGCGGTAGCTTTCGATGCTATGGGCATTAAATACGAGTATGAGCCAGAAGGATTTGATTTAGGTGATGGCGTTTACTACCTTCCTGATTTTTTGCTTCACGGAATTAAAGGTAGGCATAAAAAAGGAGATGCGCCTTGCGATATTTGGGTTGAGGTTAAAGGTGCTTCCAGCTATCACGAAATAAGTAGCGAAGATTTAGATAAAATCAATCGCTTTACTGGTTGGCATGAGATAAACGTCGCTTTAAAAGAAGCAGCGAAAAACGGCTCTTCTCGTTGGTTCGACTACGATGGCGATATGAGCTTGTACGACAAAATGACAAATGAATACCCGTCGCTTTATGTCGTTGGGAATATACCAAATCCATCAAATGATCGATGGAGTGATAGCTGTTACGACGTTATGGTTGACATTGGAAACAGTGACCCGTATTTATTCACGTGCGCAATTATGGATGGTGACCAATTTGGATTAGCTTTATGCGTTGATGATTCTGGTGAGCCGTGGCTTATAGATGCGAATTACAACCAGACTTATCCAGACAAAGAAAAAACGGATAAGGCTTACGCAATGGCACGTCAAGCACGATTCGAGCACGGCGAAACGCCAGTGATTCATCATGAGTAGCGAATTCCTCGAAGCTGCTTTGCTTTACGCTTCGATGGGTTGGCCTGTTTTTCCTTTGTGGCCGAAATCAAAAGACCCGGCAACAACGCACGGATTCAAAGACGCTGTTACCGATGAAGAGCAAATAAAACGATGGTGGACGGCGAAGCCGAATTACAACATCGGCATAGCTACGGGTAATGGGTTGTGCGTTATTGACGTTGACGATAAACCAGATAAACATCCCGTGCTTGGTTCTGACATGTTGCGCGATTGGGAATTAGATCATGGCGAGATTTCCGAAACGTGCTGTGCGAAATCTGGCACGGGCGGTATGCACTATTACTTCAACGTCGGCGATACGCACATCAGCGGTTGCCAGAGTGATACGATTTTCATTGACTTGCGGTGTGACGGTAACTATATCGTTGCACCGCCGAGCATTCATCCCGATACTGGGCAACCGTACACGTGGGACATTTCGCCCGAAGATATGCCGCCAGCAAAGGCAACAGCTACAGATAAGGCGTGTATTCAATGGGTGTACGACAATCGGCGCGGCGCTAACAAAGACGGCAAAACCGATACGCATATTCCAGGCAGCAAGATTAAAGAAGGTGAAGGGCGCAACGAATTTCTGTTTAAGCAAGGTCGAAGCGCACGTGGCAAAGGCGCAGACGATGACACAGTAGCAGCGTTTTTGATTGCGTTAAATCAATCGAAGTGTTCACCACCGCTTGACGATGCGGAGTTATGGAAAACAATTGGCTCTGTGTGCTCTGTTCCTGCTGGCATGAGTGAAGAAGCGAAAAAGCAGCGCGGCAGACCACGTAAATTCGAACACAACAAAGTTGCTCGAAAGCTCATTGATGAGTATGGCGCTTGTCTGCTCGATGGCGAAACACCTGCAATACGCGACGGTGGGCGCTACCGTGTCGGTTGGGACGCATTCGACAGTGTAATCATTGACATGCACGACGATTGCACCATGACGAACCGCAAAGAAGTTAAAGCCTACATACAGGCGAAAGCGGAAACGAAACGACAATCATCGCCTTACCTGATCGCGTTCAAAAACGGTGTGCTCGACGTTCGCACGCTCGAATTTAGGGATTGGCAGAATGATGACATAATCCCGAACGTCATACCGCATAACTGGAATCCTGACGCACGCAGCGAACTACTTGAAAACGTTTTATACAAGATGGCTTGTCAAGACATGGCAACATATCTCAACTTATCGGAGTTCATCGGCGTTTGCATGGTGCGGAGCGCAAAACTCTGCCCGTTCTTTCCAGTGCTTATTGGTGTTGGCAGCAACGGAAAGTCAACGTATATCGAATTGCTTAAAGATGTTGTCGGCGAAGAGAACATAAGCGGATTACAGCCGAAAGATATAACAGCGCGTTTTCTCAGCTCGCATATCGTGGGCAAAACAGCGAATTTGGGTGACGATATCGCTAGCGGTTATCTCGATGATCGTGATTGTGCGGTAATCAAGTCGATAGCTACTGGTGACTTAATGTTTACCGACGTGAAAGGCGGTAAGGGATTTCATTTTCAGCCGTACTGCACAATGGTATTCAGTTGCAATCAGTTCCCGCGACTAGCAGACACAACACCGGGTTTCATGCGACGGCTATTCCCGATTGAGTTCAACGCCATATTTAGCGCAGAAGATGACGATTATGACCCGATGATTGGCGATAAGCTACGCGAAGAATCGGTGCTTGAGTACGCTTGTGTAATCGGAGTTGAAGGATTGCGGCGAATCATCGAGCAGAACAGGCCAACTCCGAATGAAATGTCTGAGTCTATGAAGGGCGAAATTGCACGCGAAGGAAACACTGGCTTGCAATGGTTCAACGATGACCAGATAACCGCCGAGCATCTAATCGGCATGACCAAAGAAGAAGCGCACAAAGAATACCTTGCATGGTGTGAGCGGAACGGATACTCACGAACCGCGATGGGTAGCGGCGCAATCTCAGCACTAATTGGCACGTATTACCGCTTGAAGTGTACGAAATGCGACCATCGTGAGTATGCAGGTGAGCGCAAAACGGTGAAGGTTTACGAGCCGAAGGTGCAAACAGGTGCCGCGCAATAGCGCAGGTCAATGCAGAAATATGACAAGGTGGCACGTTGGCACGCGCCTATTCTTAACTAAATAAAAAGAAAGAATAAATAAAAGTATAGGTACACGCGCGCGCGAGAGAGTGCCACCACCTTTAAGGGGCAATAATGACCAACAACGAGACGATCAATTGGCACGACTACAAACCCGGCGATGTGCAGAGCAAGCTACACCGCCTGTTTCGACACAGTGATAGTGAGGAAGTGGACAACATGAGCGTGCGAATCGGCACGGTTATCACGTTCCCAGACGTGAAACCCGACAAAGCGCAAGTGATGAAAATCGCGGAAGAGTGCATGGAGGTTTTCGCGGAATGGCAGATTCTACCACGTGGACTTGAAGCGGAAAACTGCTCATACCTCGTAGCTGAATGCGCCGACCTCATCACGGCGATTTGCAACCTGCTCGCCGCGCTAGGCGTGGACGATATGCGCGGCGCGATGGCTGAGTGTGAGCAGAGGAATAGGGAGCGGGGGCGGTTGTGATGCAATACGAAGAATTTCTAGCATCGAAGCGCATAGCGCAAAAACCACACGGATTCGAGCCTGAAAACTTGAATCCGTTTTTGTTTGACTTTCAACGCGATATTGTAACGTGGGCATGTCGCAAAGGCCGTGCGGCTGTTTTCGCCGATTGTGGCATGGGCAAGACAATCATGCAGCTATCGTGGGCAGAGCAGGTTTGCAATCACGTAGGCGGTATGGTTTTGATTGTCGCGCCATTGGCGGTTGCTGCGCAAACTTGCCGCGAGGGTCACACGTTCGGCATTCACGTGAACAAGGCACGGACGGCAGACGACTTGCAACCAGGCGTGAACATCACGAATTACGAAATGCTGACACACTTCGAAGGAGTGGACTTTAACGGCGTGGTGCTCGATGAATCGTCAATTCTGAAAAGCTATACGGGCGCGATTCGAAACCAAATCATCAGCATGTTTAAGTTCACGCCGTTTCGATTGGCTTGCACCGCGACACCAGCACCGAACGATTACATGGAGCTGGGCAACCATTCGGAATTTCTCGGATGTATGGATAGAACCGAAATGCTCGCTATGTTCTTTATCCACGATGGCGGCGATACGTCGAAATGGCGGCTCAAGGGTCATGCGTCATCGAAGTTTTGGGATTGGGTAGCGTCGTGGGCGTGCATGGTAACAAAGCCATCAGATTTAGGTTACGACGATGGCGATTTCGAATTACCAGAATTGAATATCAATACTCATGTGATCGAAAGCGGCATGAATCAAGAGGGGCGATTGTTCGCCGTCACCGAAACGACGCTATCAGAGCAGCAGAAAGCACGGCGAAATACCGTGGAGATAAAAGCCGACATGATAGCGGGGTATGTCAATTCATCCGATGATTCGTGGCTCATATGGTGTGACCTTAACGCGGAATCAGAGCATTTGGCGCTATCGATACCTGATGCTATCGAGGTTCGCGGTGCTGATACGGCAGAACACAAAGAAGATGCGATGCTTGGTTTCGCCGATGGGAAATACCGTGTGTTGGTCACAAAGCCGTCGATAGCTGGTTTCGGTATGAACTGGCAACACTGTCACAAGATAGCGTTTTGCGGCATGTCGCACTCATATGAGCAGTTTTATCAGGCCGTACGGCGGTGTTGGCGTTTCGGTCAAAACAAACCAGTGGACGTTGAGATATTCGTTACTGACCTCGAACAGTCAATTGTCGATAACGTCATTCGGAAAAAGGACGATAGCGAGGGAATGCGCGTCGAAATGCTATCTCGCACGTCGAAGATTAAGGAAGATTCGATCATGACAGAAAGAAATGATGCGGTATACGTCGAGGATGACCGTCACGGCGAAGGATGGACAATGTTACTCGGTGATTGTGTTGAGCGCATTAAGGAAATCGAGAGCGGCACAATCGGCTTTTCGGTGTTCTCGCCGCCATTTGCAAGTCTTTACACCTACAGCAACAGTGACCGCGACATGGGCAACAGTAAGACAGATGAAGAATTCGCCGCGCATTTCCGATACCTCGTGGACGAGCTTTACCGCGTGATTATGCCTGGGCGCTTGGTTTCATTCCATTGCATGAACCTACCGACTTCGAAAGAGCGCGACGGGTTCATTGGCATTAAGGATTTTCGCGGCGAATTAATCCGCATGTTCCAGGATGCGGGTTTCATCTATCACAGCGAAGTGACAATCTGGAAAGACCCAGTGACGGCGATGCAGCGCACAAAGGCAATCGGACTTCTCAACAAGCAGAAGAACAAGGACAGCACGATTTCACGCCAGGGAATCCCTGACTATCTCGTAACGATGCGCAAACCCGGCGATAACCCCGAACCAGTCACGCACACGAACGATGATTTTCCAATCAGTGTATGGCAGAAGTACGCATCGCCCGTATGGATGGACATTAACCCGTCGAACACGCTGCAATACCGCGCAGCTCGTGAAAACTCGGACGAGCGGCATATTTGCCCGTTGCAGCTTGACGTTATTGAACGCGCTATCAAGTTATGGAGCAATCCAGGTGATTTGGTGCTTTCACCATTCGGCGGCATCGGCTCTGAGGGTTACGTTGCAATCAAGGACGGGCGCGAGTTCATTGGCATCGAGCTGAAAAAGAGCTATTTCGATTTGGCGTGCAAGAACCTGAATGCAGCCGTCGAGGAATCACAGACGTTAACGCTATTCGATATGAAGCAGGTGATTTAGGTGGCTGGTATCGAGTTCGCTGGAAAGCGCGTATATCTCTCTGGCCCGATGACTGGGATAACCAACTGGAATCGTGAAGCGTTCGACGAAGCGGCGCGTTACTTACGCTCAATGGGCGCTAAGGTGTTTAATCCCGCGTTCAACTTGCCAACTGGCGAACCATTGCCACATGGCTATTACATGGCGCGTGATATTCACGAGCTGACCGACAACATGAACGGGAAGCCTTTTTATGACATTCTCGCTCAATTGCCAGGATGGGATAAATCGAACGGCGCTCAAGTTGAGATGATCGTCGCTAAAGCGTGCGGCATCGAAGTAGTGAGCGTATGAAACTAACCGAAAACCAGCTCGCATTCGACATATTCACCACACCGACCAACACGCCTGGTAATTGCCCACACGAACAGACCACCGTGGACATTGGCGGTGGGAAGTCGCTGTGTGAGTTGCTAACCGCGTGGACGAATTGCCGCGAAATGGGGCATTGCGTGTACGAGTCAATCAGAAGGGGGTGATTACATGGCTCGAAACGTCTGCTTACTAGACGTGGACAGCAAAATACCGAATCTTGCGCTAATGCGTGCGAGCACATGGCACAAAGAGCGCGGCGATAACGTGAAACTCGGATATGAACCGCTGCTCGACAATCCAGACTTGTGCTACGCAAGCAAGATTTTCGACTACACGTCTGAACCGATGTACATGCCCGATTGCGAAACGCTCAAAGGCGGCAGCGGTTACGACTTGCACGCGCAAATGCCGTTCGAGAATTACGACCGCATAATGCCCGACTACTCGTTATATCCGCAATTCGATTACGCGCTTGGCAGGTTCACGCGAGGTTGCCCGAACAATTGCCCGTGGTGCGTTGTGCCTAAGATGGACGGTAACGAAGTGCGACACGTGGCAGATTTAACCGATTTCTGGTGTGGACAGAAAACCGTGCGGCTGCTTGACGATAACATCATGGCAGATGCCGACGAGTTTACCCGTGATTGTGGACAGTTGGCGCGTGCTGGTGTCCACGTCATCTGGGAAGCACTCGACATTCGCTTGATTACAGACCAAACAGCGCAGGCGCTCGCAAGCGTGAAAGCGGCGAAATCGATCCATTTTGCATGGGACGGTCACGGGCAAGATGATGCGATTGTGCGCGGTATCGACACGTTGAAGCGGCACGGAATAAAACCGTGGCGGCTCATGTTCTACGTGCTCGTGGGTTTCAACACGTCGCAAGAGTACGACATGCACAGAATCATGACACTGCACAAGTTAGGCGCAAACCCGTTCGTGATGCCGTTCGATAAGTCAGACCCATACCAAAAGCATCTAGCGCGTTGGTGCAATAACAAGTTCATCTTCAAATCGACAACGTTTGATGAATACGAACCGTGGATAAAAGCGTGTGAGCAAATCAGACAGCGATAACGGCACGCAAACACACAAATACGACTAACTAACCGAATACAACGCAAACGCGCTCTCAGCAAAGCGAGAGGGTGCTTAAACGCGATTTCTAAGGAGGTTGCACGATGGCAATACGCACGCAACCAGAAAGGAGAGCTACACCGTGGGCATTCACGATTACAACCCTGCTACTTTTTCTCGCCGCTTCAAGGCTGCTATGGCTGATCGTGGCGCAACCGTTAAAGGCGTGGCGGCGGTTACGAAGATAAACGAGAACACGCTATGGAATTACGCAGCACGCCGAACGCAACCGACCGCGCCGAAAATCTGCGCGATAGCTGACGCGCTCGACGTGAGCGCCGATTACCTGCTGGGAAGAGTGGACAGATGACCGAATCACAGCCGATACGCGGCGCGATTCGATGGTCTGAGGGTATCGATACCGAGCTGGCATATTCGCGCGTGCTAGAGGACGGCACAGAGCGGCATATTGACAGCATCGAATTAGACGGCGTGCGGTGGATTCGTGCGCCGAAGAGAGATAGGGAATGTGAATGGATGAACGAGTGAAACCGTGCCCGTGGTGCGGCGAATACCCAAAGATTGCAGAAGATGGCGGCAGTGCTGGCCCGTGGTTCTGCGTGTGGCATGATTGCCCGCCCGTAGAAGGCGGTAAAGCGCGGCATTACGGAGAGTCGCTTGGCTGCATATCCATATCGACAGCATGGTTCCACACCGAAGCCGAAGCCATCGCCGCATGGAACACCCGCGCCGAGCTGGGGAGCGAGCGAGAGAAGCAGCTCGAAGAACTCGTGCGTGATGCATATTGGCTAATCGCCAGGGCGGTTTGGACACACGTCAGCCAAGACAAATTTGCGGCTGACTGGACTGAGCGCATGAGCGTTCTAGGAATAGAGGTGGACTGATGACCGACAACCGAACGACCGAGCTGCGCGAGAAGCTGACGGAGTGCGGCGTGGAGTACGAAGCCGACGACTACAAAACTTATGCGTACACGTACTGGGGTGATTGGGCGTATTGCGAACCACTTGACGCTAAACCTGGGACGCTAGGCGCTCAATGCGAGCTGATGCTCATACCAGCTACGCCCGAGCAGGCCATAGCCGCGACGATGGGGAGCGATGAACCACCATACGACGAGCTTCTGCGCTGCCTTGAAAACGACTGGCACATCAGCGCAAGCTGGGATGGCCTGCGCAAGTTCTGGTGCATCGAGTTGACCGAAGAGGGCGTGCGGATGCGCGATGCCGAGCTGGGGAGCGGGACGTGCGAGCTGACAGAAACCGACAGCTACAGCAACGCCAATGAAGTCATACACGTGCTCGAATGCTCTGAATGTGGCGAGACGCGATGCCCGCATTCTGGGCGCAAGGCGGTGAGCGCATGAGCGACCACGACTGGGAAACGACCGCCGAAATAGTCACCCGCGATATCGCTGTGAGGGTCGAATGCCCGAAGTGCGGGGTAGAAACCGATTTCGAAATAACTGATTTCGATTACGACGACCTCTGGTATGGGCAAGAAAGCTTTATCTGCCCTGGGTGTCATGAAACTGTTGGAATCTACGGGGTTTGGAGGGGATAACGTGAAGAAACGCTTCGACTGGTGCGACGCTCAATGCGAGTGGGTTCACGAAGGTCTGCCTTACGCATTCGCCCGCTTCAAGTGCGCGAACCAGAGCACGTGCTACACAATGAGCTGGCTACCGCAATTCTGCCCCGTGTGCGGCGGCAAGCTAACCAAGGAAGCCAAAGCTCGATACGGGGTGAGGGAATGAGACGGCAGAACGCAGACTCACGACGCACGCCGCGCTGGTGCAACACGTCGCGCCTGATTGCTGGTACGCGCTGCAACGGGTGCGATTACCTCGAAGTGCTGTTGCGCAAGCACCGTTTTTACACCGAGGAACATTACTACTGCAACTATCGCGGGTTCTTTCTAGACCCGCACAAGGATGATTGCCCGAAAGGGGATGATTAAATGCGATGCCCTTTGAAAGAGGACAACTTCGGCAGAATGCCCGAATGCAACAGCGATTGTGCGTGGCGCATGACTTACATACCAGCTCCGAGCGGATTGGACATGCCCGTTACGAGCAGTTGCGCGATTGCTGTTCTTGCGCAAGGAGCCGACAACGTTTACGGAATCATGTTTGAGCGGGAGGTAGACGATGAATAACCTCGAATGGCTCTACGAGCACGAGCGCGACAAGCTGGTGAAGCTGCTCACGGGAGAATACATTTCGTGCGATATGTGCTACTACCGCCACGATTATCCTGATTGCGGCGGCGAATGCGAAAGAAACGTGCGCGAATGGCTTGATGACGTGCATTCAGAGCAAATCCCAGATAGAGGCGAGCACGTGGACGCACCGAGCAAGCCAATCAGCCAATCCGACGGACTGGAAACAGCAGAATCGGGCGAAACCGCTACAACGAAGCGCGATATGCACGACTTCGGTGATTCACGCGAGAGGTTGAAGAGCGATGCCTACCGTCTCATGTGTGACACATGGAATAAGGGATTGGTGTTCGCGAAGCGCCCCTACGAAGATATACCGCTGGACGCGGTTATGTGGAAGTTCGGCGACATGCTCAACCTGCTCGACCGCCAAGCGGCGATAACCGAGCGCGAAACCGAGAAGAAGTGGAGTTGCTTTTCTGATTCAGCGGATGGGCATATCGCCGAGCTGACCAATCAGCTCGAATCAGCACACGCCAAGAACCGCGCACTCAAAGCGCACATAGCCAAGATGCAAGAAGGGCGGCATGGTTGGCACATCAAAGGCAAGGAGCTGCAACAACAGGTGGAAACCATGCGCGATGTTATACGCGAGTTTCGTGATGAACGCGACCACTACATCGAGCTGTTCCATGAGCAGGAGCGAAGGGCGAATGAGCTGCAATCACGCGATGCGAACATTGCGCGTGAAATCGGCACGCTGAGAGCCGAGCGCGACCGCTACCGCGAATTATGCGGCAAGCTGCTCGACGCTGCTGACGAAATGCGGCGGGTGCGCGATCAATTCGACGCATTCACGGAGGTGGACTGATGGGCATTAAGACAGACGAACGCCGAGAATACGACCGCAAGCTGGCTAGCAAGATTCGATATGTCATGTATCACCGGGGATTAACGACTGGCGATGTTGCGAGCATGACGAACATACCTGAGAACACATTGCGAAAGAATCTCTGCGGAGGGTTCTGCATAAGCGTGTACAACTTGCATCGTGTCTGCAACGCTCTTGGACTCGACGCGAATGTGATGATGGAGGTGGACAGATGAGCGACAAGCGCGTTGAATTGCTGTTTATCATCGCACGCACCGTGCTACGTTGTGAGCGCCTGTTGCTACGGCTTGGTGACATGGACGAAAGGCGCGTGCTGGCTCATAACGACGAGTGCATACGGCTCAATGGCGTGATGGAAGAAATACAATGAACGCACGCGAGAGATTCGAAGCCACGCGCAAGGCAATCCCGCGATTACACGACGTGCAGCTCGCAATCATGTACGAGTGCGACGATTGGAAACCGCCTGCTGTAAAAGCGCACACGCAGACAGCCGACCCGACAGCATCACGCGCAATCTACCGAGTGGACGAACTAGCCGAGAAGCTAGACGCATTACGCGCAGAAGAGCGCGAACTGGAAAGCTTGATTGGCGAAACGCTAGCGATCATCGCGGCGGTGCGCGATGGCTTTGGCGAGATATACGCGAACCTGCTGGAATGGCGCTATGTTGACCGCGTGTCGTGGAAAACCATTCACGATGACCACGGCATCAAGCGCGACAGAGGGCGTTACCTGCTTGATGTGGCGTTTGATTGGGTTGATAGCGTGGGCGTGAGTAGGCTGCTCCGTGGACAGACTGAGCTATAACGATTAGCCGTCGTGCTTTCGGGTGCGGCGGCTTTTTCTTTTTGCTACGCCTATTGTGGTGGACATTTGGGGCGCGGGGTGCGCTAAAACCGCATCACCTTGTGTTTTACCACCCCTGCGTGCTAAAATGCTTGTATGTTGAATTGTCTAGCCGCTCGAACCAGGGCGGCTTTTTTCATGCCTGCAATCAGAAACGGACTACCGATGAAGCGTGAAGAGCTGACCGAATTGGTGCGGCGCAACAATGCCGATACGCTTATCGCGCAGAGATTCCGCGAAGCCTTGCACCTACCGCACGCACGCGCACGTGGACAGTGGCGCGACAAGTCGCGTAAGGCTAGACGGTATCGCGGTGCGAAGAAGCTGATGGCGCAGAAGTACGGCGTGAAGCTATGAGCAAACCTAACCCACGCAACCGGAACGGCAGCGCAAGGCGCAAGCTGTCTGTACGATTACGCGCAGAAGGTCGCGGCTGTTGGATATGCCGAGCGTTCGGCAGACCTGACAGAATCGACTACGACTTACCCGCTGGTCATCCGATGTGCTTCGAGGTTGACGAGCTAAAGCCTGTCAGCAGATGGCGCGAGTTCGGCTATGCATCACCACAGCAGGCGGCATTGGATTACAGCAACGTAGACGCAGCGCATCGTGTCTGCAATCAATGGAAGTCGAACAAAAGCGATGATGAAGTGATCGCGATTGCAAGAGGACAACGCATGGTGAAAACAAAACCATTGCCGCAACCGTTTGAAGATTTTTAAAGGTGGCATAAAGGGGTCGAAAGAAAAGAAAAACCCGCCCCCTGGCATAGCACCTGCACTTGAAATCCAACAATCCACATCTAGGAGAAGCTATGGCACGAACCAAATCAAAGGTTCGGCAAGACTTCGCGTCCCTCGAAACCGCATGGAATGAGGGCGGCGAGCTTGCCGTTACTCGTCAAGCGGTGCGCAAATATGCGCAAGTAATAGACGTGACGGAATCAGGGCGCGACATGAAGCCGTTGATTTCAGGTATGTTCGAAGCAATCGACCGATTAAAGACACTTGAAGCAGTCGATGGAGCATCGAGCGAAACTCCACTCGCCGATATCCTAGCCGAAGCAGAAGCAGCGTTAGCGAATGCCTAGGCATGGAAACCAACGCCCAACATACTCATGGTGCGGAAGCTACACGCGCACGGAAGGTGGGCTTGCCGCGAAGCTGGCAGATTCATACGGTTTGCCACCATTCGAATGGCAGCGGTTAATTCTGAATGATTGGCTTGCAATTGGCGATGACGGCAAGTTACTGAATTCGTTGTGCGTGTTGCCAGTTCCACGGCAGAACGGAAAGACTGGTGTATGTGACCCGCGTGAAACATGGGGACTCGTCCATCGTGGTGAAGCAATATTGCACACCGCGCAGGAGTATCAAACTGCAAAAAAAGCGTTTGATCGCTTGCGTGTAAAGTTCGGCGAGAGAAAGAATGACCCGCACGCCCGATTCCCTGAGCTGAACGCAATGGTGAAGAAGTACACAACTAGCGCCAATCAGATGGTTTTGGACTTGAAGAACGGTGCTCACATCGAGTTTCGCACACGTGGCGCTAACACTGATATGGGGCGTGGCGGTACATTTGATTTGGTAGTGGTAGACGAAGCACAAAGCTATACAGACGCGCAGGATGCAGCGTTGTCACCGCTAAATTCTGCTGCGCCGACTGGCTCACCGCAAACAATCCTGATGGGGACAGTGCCAGACCCGGCAACAGCGTATAAGGGCGAGAAGTTCGCAAGCATCCGCGACAGCCTGCACACTGATCCGTACACTGGTGCTTGCATCCATGAGTGGAGTACGTCGAAAGTCGGCGATGTGATGGATGTTAGCCGATGGTATGAGAGCAACCCGTCTCTAGGTTTTCAATTGCTTGAATCGGCGTTGATGAAAGACGCACGCATGATGAGTGTGGACGCATTTGCACGCGAGCACTTGGGTTGGTGGCCTGAGATTATAAAGGTCAGTGCGGTTATCTGCGAAAGCGACTGGAACGCCTGCAAAGTGGACAATCCGCAGCGTGACGGCTTGCTCGTGTATGGCGTTAAATTCTCCCCAGACGGCGCTACAGGCGCTCTGGCAGCGTGCTACAAGCCTAATAACGGCGTGCCGTTCGTATATGTCGTGGACGTGAAATCGCTGTCACATGGTATCGGCTGGTTCGTGGACAGTCTCGCTCCACGTGCGAGCAAGGCCGCGCAAATCGTCATCGATGGGCAGAGTAACGCGCAGAACTTAAACGAACGATTACTTGCGGAAGGTGTCAGCTCGAAGGTGATTATCCGACCGCAGACCCGTGATGTGATAGCGGCGTGCTCGACGCTCGTGAACGCTGTTAAGGAGCGAAAAATCACACATTACGGGCAACCTGCGCTTGATGATTCAGCGATCAAGACGAAACGACGGCGAATCGGCAACAACGGCGGCTTTGGTTTCGAGTCAACCGATGAAGCAAGCGCCGAATTGATAGAAGCATGTGCGCTCGCGTATTGGGGCGCGATGACCACGAAACGCAACCCGAAAAGAAAGGCGGTTGTAAGGTGCTAACGATACCCGGACAGATCGCGTCGGCGGATGGTCTGCGTGGCGAGGACAGGGAGATTGTTCACGACCTGGTGAAAGCATGGCATGACCACCACAACCGCAATTTAATGCGGCATTGTTACTACGTCATGCACAATAGACTGGTGGATTTGGGCATTTCCATACCGCCGAAGTTGAAAAACCTGGATGCCGCGTGTGGCTGGGCGCAGAAAACCGTTGACGTGATGGTTGAGCATTCAATTTTCGACGGCTACACGGTGGGCGATGAAGAAGCGCAGGCACAGCTTGACGCTATCACGCGGCGCAACAAGATGCGCACGAAGTACCGCAAGGCAACGACCAGCGCGTTAGAGCAATCTTTCAATCTGTATTTCGTGAGCAGGGACGACAACGCGCACGCGCACGTTTCCGCATATCCAGCGCACGCTTGCGGCGTGATATGGGATGATGCGAACGACACTATCAAAGCGGCGATGTTCGTCGTTGATACCAAGAAAGACAGCATTACCGGGCGCGTGCTGCCGACGTGGATTAACGTTGTCACGCCTGAATACCTAATTCGCATCAAGAAGAGCGACGGCTCGACCTGGTACGTGGACGAATACGAGCCGCACGGCTTGGAGCATTTGCCCGTGTTCCTGGCGGCGTATAACGCGACGCTTGAGCGCCCATTTGGTCAATCTCGCATCACCCGTGAGGTCATGGGATATATCGATTCGGCGGTACGTGCGAACATCAACGAAGAAATCGCGTCTGCGTTCGCGGCAAGCTCGCAAAAATACCTGCTTGGCACCGATGGTGACCCGTTTGAGGATGTGGACAGGTGGCAAGCGTTCATCGGCGCTATTTTTAACATCGACATGACTGCTGATGGCACTGTTCCGCAGTTCGGGCAACTGCCGCAGCCGTCCATGCAGCCGATGACAGACCATTTCCGCAACCTTTGCGCGAAGATGAGCGCGGCAACGGGCATTCATGTATCGCAGTTCGGACTTGTCCACGATCAGCCAGCATCAGCAGAAGCAATATACGCTGAAAATTCGCCATTAATCCGCAAGGTGAAAGCGTGGCATAGCGATGTTGGCGATACGCTGACCGACGTTGCTATTGCGTGCTTGGCAACCGAGCAGGACACGACATTTGACAGCGTGGACATGAGCGGTTTGGAGATTCAGCCGCGCTTCATGAATCCTGCAATGCCCACGTTGGCGCAGATGACCGATGCGAGCGTAAAGATTGCGAGCGTTGTTCCCGCATATGCGAGCACGCCGACGTTCTGGCGCTTGAACGGGTTCACTGACGAAGAGGTAATTACCGTCATGCGCGAATTGCAGACGGCGCAAGCGCAAGAAGCGTCTAACGCGATGGTTTCCACGCTGTTTGGTGGTGGCGTAAATGCAGATACCGCGTAGCTACATCGAGGATTACAGCAAGGCGCTAAACGTTGTCAGCGAGCAAGCACGCGAACGGCTTATTGAAGCGTTGAGTCAAATCGACTACACAGCCGATGTTGCCGACATTCGAGAAGCCGTTATCGCAATCATGCAGCGAGCTTGCGGTGCATCGTCCACGCTTGCGGCGCGGCTTGCAGCCGAGTTCTACGACGGCTTGAGAGTGCGTTTCGGCATCGATGAGGGATTCAGGGCAGAAGTGGACAGCAGGCGCGAGCCAGAAGCCACTAGCGGCGCTGTGAGGGCGTTTGCCGACAAGCTAGACGATTCAATGCCGAATGTGAGCGCGTTTCAACAGCTTTGCGAGGACAGAATCGACTATGAGACACGGTTAGCTGCAAATAAATGCATCGAGCACAATGCAAGGCGTGACCCGAAAAAGCCAAAATGGGCGCGGATACCGACAGGCGCGGAAACCTGCCCATTCTGTATCATGCTCGCTTCTCGTGGTTTCGTGTACCACTCTGAGGAAACCGCGTCGCACGCGCACGCGCATTGTGATTGTCGTGTCGTGCCGTCGTGGGATAAATCGCCGAAAGCACAAGGCTATGACCCAGATGCTTATTACGACGAATGGGTTGAGAGCGGTTTTAAGCCGTCATCTGGTGGCGGTAGCGGTGAGAATGCGAAACGTGTTGTAAAAGACCTCGGACGCGGCGGTAAGTTCCTCGACAGCGGCATTAGCGGTATGAACGAGTACTTACGTTCAGCTAAATCGCTTGATGAGTTATACGAACGTGCCGAAGAGGTATTGAACGATATCAACGAACGATGGAACGGCGATAGCTCCATGTTCGCATCAGCATCAGAGACAGCAAAGCAAATGCGCTCGAAGCTTTCATAACCAAGGAATCAAGCCATCCGCACGGGTGGCTTTTTTCATATATGGCCGCTCATGGTGATGGACGTGGGCGGCTTTTTCATTCATGCCCTGCACAGGGCGATAACTTGCGCTGCACAGCGCGGAAAGGCGGTCGAAATGGCTGATGAAAACAAAGTGGACGTAACCGAGCCGAGCGAACCTGCACAGGATGACGGTAAGGATTACAAAGCGATGTACGAAAAAGCTCTCAGCGAATCCCGCAAGTGGGAATCCCGCTCGAAAGCCAACGCAGAGAAAGCTAAGAAATACGACGAGCTGGAAAACGCCAATAAGACGCTTGAAGAGCGCGTGGCATCCATCGAAGCGACTAACAAGGCGCTAGAGGATGAGAAGGAACGCGCCGAGCTGGTGAAAGCTGTCGCAAAGGCTACTGGCGTGCCAGAGAGCATCGTGTCCACGCTGTCTGCAACAGACGAAGAAGCGATGACCGCGCAGGCGCAAGCAATCGCCGAAAACTACAAGACTCCTGGCGGCGCACCGAAAGCGCCCGAAGCTGGGATATTCCCGCGTGACGCATCTCAGGCGAAAACCGCAAAACAGCAGTTCGCCGAAGCGTTGGAAAACGCGGGTTTCTAATAAATAATCGATAAAGAAAGAGGTACATCATGACTGCTACCGTTCCTACTGTTGACACTCCTGCCAACGTTTACCGTGGCACTTCCAACATTGCTCTCCCTGCTGACGTTTCGCAGGAAATTTGGGGCGCTGTCCTCGAAGAGTCTGCATTCATGCAGCTTTCGCGTCAAATCACCATCCCCGGTACTGGTACGACCATTCAGACCATCACGGGCGAGCCTGCCGCTGACTGGGTTTCCGAAACTGCCGCGAAGCCTGTTTCCGCGCATACGTTCAACAAAAAGTCGCTCACTCCGTACAAGCTGGCAGTAATTGAGCCGTTCTCTATGGAGTTCATCCGCGACAAGAACGCGCTGTACGACGAGTGCGTGCGTCGTTTGCCGTACGCCATCGCTGCCAAGTTCGACAGCACCATCATGGGCACGACCGCTCCGGGCACTGGCTTCGATGTTCTGGGCAGCGCAACGGCTGTTTCGCTGAATCCTGGCGCTGGCGCTACCGTTTATGATCAGTTCGTAACCGTGGACGGCAACATTGCTGCTGCTGGCGGCATCATGAACGGCATCGTGCTTGCTCCGCAGGGCAAGTCTAAGCTGCTCGGTGCTGTTGATGGCGATAAGCGACCGCTGTTCACCGCTGGCGTTGATTCTGGCGAACTTACCCCGATTCTTGGCGCTAAGACGCTCGTTAACAAGCATGTTTACAAGGCTGGCACCGCTGGCTCTCCTGGCACGCCTGCTGTTGTCGGCATCGCTGGTGACTTCTCTGATGCTGTTTACGGCATCGTTGAGGGCATCAACATCGACATTTCGCGTGACGCTACGCTCGTCACCACGGGCGGCGTTATCAGCCTGTTCCAGCAGAACATGGTTGCCGTGCGCGTTGAGTGCGAGGTTGCGTTCGGCGTTAAGAGCGCGTCTGAGTTCAACCTGCTCACTGGCGATGTTCCCAGCGCCTAATCATGGCTGTGCTGATTGCGCCTAATGGTGTGATTGTTAATGCGAGCGAGCAGGACACGCCAATCCTGCTCGCTTCTGGTTACACCAGGGCAGACGAAAAACCAAAGGCACAAGCAAAACCGAAGCGCACGACCGCGCGCAAGAAACCCGCTACGAAGGAGTAACGATGGCATACGCGGATGTATCCGATTTGGAGGTGCGGTGGCGCACGCTCACCACAGACGAGCAAGAACGCGCAGAAGCATTGCTAGACGATGCATCCGCGATGCTCGACGCTTACGTAACAGTGGACGAAACCAACGAGCAGCAGATGAAGCTGCTAAAAATCGTCGTGTGCAACATGGTCGAACGCGCAATGTCCACGGGTGGTGACATATTCGGCGTGACTCAGCAGAGCATGACGGCTGGCCCGTATGCGCAGACGTTCAACTATGCGAATCCAACTGGCGATTTGTACATCACGAAATCAGAGAAACGCTTGCTGGGCATCAGCGGCACAGGCAAAGGCCGCACGATCATGTACGCGATGGCTGGTGATGACGATGAGGGGAATTAGCGTCATCGTCCGCACGCCAAACGGCACCGAGTTAGACCGATTCGGCAACGAGCAATACGTATTCACCGAGAGCACAGTTGATGATGTTCTGGTAGAGCCTGGTGCTAACGAATCGCTCGAAGCATCACGGCCAGAAGGCGTGCTAGTCGCTTACACGCTACACTTCCCGAAAACCTTTACCGATTCGCTCGAAGGTTGCGAGGTCGAATTGCCAACACCGTGGGCAGGTGTTTATCGCGTCGTAGGCGAGCCAGGGCGCTACATGAACGCCAATACGCCTACGCGCTGGAATTTGCCCGTGGAGGTCGAGAGAGCTTATGGCTGATTCTGAATTCAAAATCGATAAAGACAAGCTGTGGCGGCTCGTATGCAAGCAAGACGAAACTTACCAGCTCGTTCGAAACGAAGCGGACGCAATGGCTGGCAGGGCGAATGACATGAGCGCGGGTTTCCGTACTGCGAAGTACCATCCAGACCATAAATCACCGGGTGTTGGTGGCACTCAGCCTGTTTATAGGTCGAACACTCGCCGAAATCCAACTGTGCCTGTTGGCCTTGTATACACGGGCAACTACGCAGCTCAGAAGGACAACCACTTGCATAACACGCTGCTCAAGGCGTTGAGATAGGAGGGCGCATGTACAGCGTAACCGAAGAGTTCGTTAGCTGGCTCAACGCGCTTGGCTACCGTGCGTCAACCTACCCGCCGAAATCAGGCGATGAGTTCGTGACGGTCGAGCGCACGGGCGGGGCGGTCGTGGACATGGTTGACCATCCTATGATGGCTGTCCAAACGTGGGCGAAAACGGCACCGCGAGCCGAGGAAATGGCGAACGAGATACGGCTTGCAGCCACTACTGGCGAGCTACCGAGCGGAGTTCACCGCATCGACGTGAATTCTGGGCCGTATTCGTTCTACGACGAATCGACGCGCCTGCCGCGTTACCAAGTCGCGTTTGATGTGACATGTCAGCTCACAGATTAACCAATCAATCAATAACAAAATAAGGAGGTAGCTTTATGGCTACTATGGACGCGAGCCAAGTTACTGTTGGCTCTGCTAAGGCTACTGGCGCTATTTTCGTGGCTCCAAAGGGTACGACGCTGCCCACAGACGCAACGACAACGCTGCCTGTCGCTTGGAAGCTGCTTGGCTTCACGAGCGATGCAGGCGTGCAGATTTCGGAATCGTCCAGCTCTGAGAGCATTCGTGCTTGGGAAGGGCGCACCGAGGTCTACAACGTCAAGACCGAGTACACCGAGAGTATTTCGTTCATGCCCATTCAGTGCAACGCCGAGGTTGCGAAGCTCACGTGGGGCGATGACTACGTGATCGTGGACAGCAATACGGGCGCTCTTACCGTGAAGCATCACGGCAACACGCTCGAACCTGTTGAAATCGCCATCGAGACTACGCCGCGCGAGGGCATCGTGAAACGTTCCACTGGCGAGTTCCAGCTTACCGAGCGCGGAGAGCAGACGATGGACGGCACGCAGGTCGATGGCCGTCAGCTCACGTTCAACGCGATTGCCGACTCGAACGGCATCACGATGACCGATTACATCGCGTTCACCGATTAACGATGGCTGCTAAGAACAAGGCGGGGGCATTCGCTCCCGCCGATACCTACGAAGTGCGCGACCTGCAATTCACCGTGAACAAGGAGTTCATGGAATCGTGGGCGGCGCTCAAGATGCTGCGCAAGTTCAACGAGGACGGTCTTAGCGATTTCGAGAAGCTGGATTTGTCCATTGAGCTAATCCGCTTGGCTACTGGCCTGAGCGAGGATGACATTGTTAAAGCCGCTGGCGGCGATATGGCGAAAGCCACGGACGTTATCTCGCTGGCTATGGAAATCATCACCACCATCGCACCAAAAAACTCCTAACGCTCGTAGCTGCATTCCAGAATCACCCCGACGAGCTACGAGCTGACTTGCAGCGGTATTACGGCATCGACCTAGACCACGCCATTGCCGGCAATCATAGCGCGGCGCACATTGCTGCACTCGTGAAGTGCTTGCCGAGCGATGCGGCGATGTTCAGGGCGCAGAACCCCGACAATGCGTGGACGCTCGAAACCGTGCTACTAGCAACGCTCCACAACGATTTCCAGATGTACATGTGGGGCATGGGCGACCCGAAGCGACGCGGCGCGAAGCCTAAGCGCATCGGACCGTCGTGGCTCACCAAGGGGGATACGAGAAAGATGGAAGCGCGAACGCTCGAAATTGGCGAGCTGATGAAAGAACTTTCAAAACCGAGAAGGAGCTAGGCGATGGCAGGTGATAGCTTAGTCGGCAACGGCTACGTAAAAATCACTCCGACATTAGATGAAGGTTCGCTAAAGTCGGTCGAGACGAAAGGCCAGTCAACTGGGCGGGGATTTGCCAATGCGTTCTCCGTTGCCGCTGGCAATCTGATTTCAGGCGCAGTTCAAGAGTTCGGCGCGAATATCGGCGATATCTTCAAGACGGCGTTCAACAATTACGCCAATTACGAGCAGCTTGTCGGTGGCGTTGACACGTTGTTCAAAGAGTCGAGCGGTATTGTTCAGAAGAACGCGGCAGAAGCGTTCAAGTCTGCTGGCATGTCGGCGAACGACTACATGGAGAACGTGACGGGGTTCGCTGCGTCCATGATCAACTCGCTTGGCGGCGATACCGAGAAAGCCGCTGATTACGCGCAAACCGCAATTGTGGACATGTCCGACAACGCCAATAAAATGGGAACGTCCATGGACGAGCTGCAACGCGCTTATCAGAGCATGGCGCGTGGCAACTACGGCATGTTGGACTCGTTGAAGCTTGGCTATGGTGGCACCAAGGCCGAAATGCAGCGCATGTTGGCTGATGCCGAGAAGATTAGCGGCGTTCACTACGAGCTAGGCAATTTCGCCGACGTGACCCAGGCTATCCACGTGATGCAGGTGGAGATGGGCATCGCTGGAACGACCGCCGAAGAGGGCGCATCTACCATTTCTGGCTCGATTAACAAGCTAGGTGCTGCGTGGAATAACTTCCTCACGGGCATATTCGATGAGAAAGCCGATTTGGGCGTGCTTGGCGAGCAGCTATTCCAGAGCATCGGGGACGTTCTCAAGAACGTAATCCCTCGATTGGCTGTTCCGATTCAGCACCTTGTAATGGGATTGCCGAGCGCGATTATAACGACGCTCCAATCGATACCGTCAATGCTTGCGCCTGCTATTACGGAGATTTTCGGCGAGGAAGTTGGCGGTCAGATTAACGAGACGCTTGGCGGCGCGTTCGGCGGCATCGCTGAAATACTGCCCAAGATTTTCGAAGTAGTAACGCAGGTATGGGCAGCGGCGCAACCGATTATCCAGTCGTTCGTCACAGCCATCCAGAGTGCTATGCCCACCATCCAGGGCGCGGTGGCAGGCTTCGTCAGCTTCTTCACCGAGAACATATTGCCTGCTGTTCAGACTACGCTTCCCGCCATATTCGATGCGATATTCAACGCAATTTCGGGATTGTGGACAGCCGCGCAGCCGATAATCGAAGCGTTGGCATCTGCTATTCAAGACGCGATGCCAGTGATTCTCGACGCTATCTCTGGCGTTGTCAGTTTTATAACTGATACTGTCGTGCCTGTTGTGCAGGAAATCGGTCAGTTTATTGCACCGATTGTCGAGGATATCGCGGCGTGCATTAAAGAGCACATGCCCGAAATCAAGTCGGTAATCGAGTCGGTGATGGGCGCTGTGAAAAGCGTTATTTCCGCTGTGTGGCCTGTCGTATCGGAAATCATCAAGACTGCCGTTGCGGTTATCAGCAAGGTCGTCGAGGTCGCATGGCCTGTCATCCGCACGATCATCGAGACGGTATCGAACGCTATCAAGGCGATAACCGAAACCGTCTGGCCTATTATCTCCGGCATTGTCGAGACGGCTGCTGGCGCTATCAGGGGCGCAATCGAGGGCATCGAGGGCGTTGTAAGAACTGTCCAGAACATCTTCGACGCGATACGACATGCGATAGAAGACCCGATTGGCACGGCTCGACGCTTCATCGAGGACGCAATCAACGTCATCCGCAACCTGTTCAACTTCAACATCGAGTGGCCGCATATTCCGCTGCCGCACTTCAACGTGTGGGGTTCGCCAAACCCGCTCGATTGGCTAGAGGGTAATCTGCCTGGTTTCAGCATCGACTGGTACGCCAATGGCGGCATCGTGAACGGTGCGACGCTCATAGGAGCAGGCGAAGCTGGCCCCGAAATGATTCTGCCGCAGCAGGGCGCGTTGATGAACGACTTTGCCGACCGCATCGCACAGCGCGTAGGCGGGGGAGTGGACATTCACGATTGCACGTTCAACGTGCGCAAGGACAGCGACATTAGGCGCGTTGCGCAAGAGCTGAACACTTTGATTAACCGACAAACGGCAGGGGGCATTGCATGACGCTGATGTACGACGGTCACGACTTCGAAACCCTGTTCATCGTCGGTGACCCAGAGATAAGCATTCTCAACTACCAGCCGAAAACGGTGGAGTCGGACAGCAAGAACGGCTCTGCCGTCATCGGCAAGACGTGGGGAGACTCGACCGTTGCGTTCACGCTCGTAGTCGAGGGCAACGCAGACGAGCGGCGAAACAAGCTCTCCGCGCTTGGCTCGTGGCTGAACGTGGACGAGCCGAAACCGCTGGTGCTGCCGGACAATCCCGACAGGTATTACATGGCCGTTCCTAGCGGTGCGCTTGAGCTGAATCGTGGAATCGGCGCTGAATACGCGCAGTTGACGTTCGCTATCACGGAGCCTGCAAGCTACGGCAGGGAACGAACCGTGACCGTGCCATCTGGCGGTTCGGTGACGTTCTATGTCGGCGGCACGTATCCGACGTATATGCGCATCACGGCGAACGCAGGTCGCAGCTCTGGCGGCTCTACATGGGGATTGCGTCTTGACGAGGGCGATTTCCTGCATATCTACTGCCTGAATCCATCAACCGTTGAAGCAGATTGCGAAAAGCGCACGCTCGTGGTGAATGATAACGTCGCGCTACCCACTCTCGACAGCGACTGGCTCGAACTTGCACCGGGCGAGCACACGCTGCGCATGGATAACGGCAGCGGCATTGCAACAATCAAATTTAATGAAAGGTGGCTGTAATGCGTAGGGTTATGCTTTTCGACCGCTACGATTCGCCGCTTGGAGAGCTAGCCGAGAGCGAAATCTTCACGCTCGTGCGTCGTGAGGAAATCAACGGCGAGCACGCATTGGAGATAACCACCACGCGGGTGCTTGGGCAAGGCTGGCGCATTCTCACACAAGACGGGCGCGGCATATGGCGCGAGCACGTCGTATACGGTACGGACGCGAAGCACGAAGCGGGAGAGCGGCCGATTGGCACTTACTACTGCACGTGGTCTTTACAGCCTGACTTGATGGGAACGCAGGTATCGAGAATGCCTGGTGTGTTGACTCCCGTTTCCGCTGGCGTTGCGCTGGAAAACGCGCTCAGCGGCACGTCGCGTTGGGTGCGCGGCACCGTTACCAACACGAACACGGGCGGCGCGTCCATGTACGACACGGATGGCTGGTCAGCCATGTCCACTCTCATCGAGACGTGGGGCGGCGAGCTGGATATCACCATCGAGGTGGGCATGTACGGCGTTACTGCCCGCAAGGTCGATTTGTACAACCAGCAGGGCAACCAGACCGCTTTGCGGCGCTTTGATTTCGGCGCTGATTTAATGTCGGTGCAGCGAATCATTGAGGACAGTCCGATTTACTGCCGTATTTCACCACGTGGCAAGGGCGAAGAAACTGAGGGCGGCGGCTATGGGCGCAAGATAACCATCAAGGACGTTAACGACGGCAAGGACTACCTGGAAAACGCCGATATGGTAGAGCTTGCTAAGCTGCCCGATGGCAGCGGCGGCTGGGAATATCCCACGATCATGATTGAGAACTCGGAGTGCGAGACTCCCGCCGAACTGCTCGTGTGGGCGCAAGGCGTGCTAGAAGAGTACACCGTGCCGCGCATCACCTACGAAGTTGACGTTTTGCAGCTAGCCGCCGAGGGCGTGGACATGCACGGCGTGTCGCTTGGAGATACCGTCCATATCGTTGATAAGAAATTCAACGGCGTTCGCGTGTCCGGGCGCGTCGTGTCTATGGTCGTGAACATGCTCGATGAGAGCGACGTGCAACTGACCATCGGGCATATCCGCGACGGCTTTACCAAGACGTTCGGAGATATAGCCAATTCAATCGGTGCGCTCAACAGCGGGTTAACTGCCGTCACTGGCACCGTGATGGGCATGAACGGTGGCACGATGAGCACCGCCGACTACCTGAGTAGGCTTATCGACCGCCTGAACGACGAGATTAACGCGACTGGCGGTTATACCTACATCACCGAGGGTTACGGCATCAGGACGTACGACAGAGCCGTGACGAACCCGAACATAGGCGCAGAAGCTACTGCTGTTGTCGAGATTAGGGGCGGCTCGATTCGAATTGCCAACACCAAGTCGGCTCAGGGCAACTGGCAGTGGAAAACGGTGTTCACCAGTGGGCATATCGCGTCCGAGGTCATCACGGCGATTAACGTAAACGCTGGGCGCATTCAGAGCGCGGATGGCACGAGTTATTGGAACCTCGATGACGGCGGCATGGCGCTTAAGGGCGATTTCCAGCTTATGAACGCCAACAGCTCAGGAACGTTTTACGGCATTCTGGGCGATATGCAATTTGCGTCACAGTCGCAAATCGTCAAGAACGGCACATATCGCGGTTTCAGGCTTGAGAACTTCGATACCAGCGGAAACTTGCAGCGCGGCGTGTACCTCATACCGAAAGCCGACACTAAAAGCGATATCATCGACAGCTCTTTCACCGCGTCGGTCATCGGCTCGACGAATTCGCTCCTGCTGCAAGGCGATCTCACGTATGACACTGATAGCAGCGGATGGAACACGAAGAAAACGGGCGCTATCTGGTTCGGTAACAAAGGCTGTCGCGGAATATTCGAGAACTCGACCGCAATCACCGATGCGCGAATCTCAAGCGGCGGCAGCTTGAATTATTGGGTGAGCCAAGGCACTGGCGCGTTTCTCACGTATCTCACGTTCACCCCATCGTCAACCGTCTACACCTACGACGCTAAATGGGACTTCGCAGGCAAGCTGGACATATACGGCTCGTTCAAGGCATCAGGCACGAAGAGCAGACTTGTCGAAACGCAGAACTACGGCGAGCGATTGCTGTACTGCTACGAGACACCAGCACCGATGTTCGGCGATATCGGCAGCGGCACGCTTGATGAAAGCGGCGAGTGCGTCATATCGCTCGATGACGTTTTCACCGAGACTGTACGCACCGACATGCGCTATCAGGTTTTCTTGCAGGCGTGCGGACGCGGTGAGCTATGGGTTGACGAGAAGCAGCCTACGCATTTCGTGGTGCGCGGCACGCCCGGTCTTTCATTCGATTGGGAAGTCAAATGTCACCAGAAGGACTACGAGACGCTACGGCTCGATGACGACGCGCTCGAAGAAGCCTACACGGAAGCACGCGGCTACGGCGTGGACGTGTCATCCGTTTACGAGGAATCGGACAACGTGGGCGAAATCGAGAGACTGTACAAGATTGATTTGGAAGGAGCCGAGAATGGCGAACATCAAGCAACTGTCTAGCTTCATGGTAATGAACGTGAACGGCGGTGACCGCATCAGCTACACCTTTGACGAGCTGGACGCTGAGACGGGCGAGCTGAAAGCACCGAATACCAAGGAATCGTTCTTCGTTGTCGATGAAGAGCTGCGCGATTACGTCGAAGCTATCCGCGACTATATCCGCTCGACCAGGCTCGCATAATGGCTATCGACACGATAGTCAACTTGAACATACGCAAGTGGCCTGCATCTGACTACACGCTGCGTTTGTCCGAGGGTGACAACCAACCACAGCTTGACGTGCTCATATACGACGGTGATGAAGCCGTTGAGTTCGAGAACGTTTATCAACAGCCGAAACTTGTTATGAAAATCGGTGATAAGCGGTACGTGTCCACTGGCTACGCTATTTCATACCATGGCATTCTAGACGCATGGTTCACGTCGATTAATAGAGCGAATGATATGAAAGCTGGCACTGGATACGGCTATGTAGTTGTTAGACGTTACGACGGCACATTGAAGTTTTCCACGCAGAGATTCAAGGTCGAAGTCCTCGAAAGGGGCGATAAATGAACGAGCAGTACATGGCTCTCGACGTGTCGAAGGAGCCTGCATACCCGCCTGCAATCTATCTTGGGCAGGGCGATAAGAGCGCCACGACGCTAATCACGAGCATCTACGACAACGGCGAGCCGCTGGACTTGAGCGGCAACGTGACCGTGAAGCTGATCATGCGCTCACCAGACGATTTGAGCTACTACGAAGTGGGCGGCACGATTGACGGCAGCACGGCCACGTTCCTGATAGACGAGACGTACGCGGCATCTGTAAGCGGCACGACCGACACGGCATACGTCGAGGTGAATTTCAGGAACATCGAAATCGTGTCCACCAACCGCTTCCGCGTGGTCATCCTCGAATCAGCCGAGGAAGGAGTTGGTCCGTCACGCGCTTATCACAACGGCATCTTCGAAGCCATCGACCGGGCGAACGCGGCGGCAGAAGCGGCTGAGGGCGTCGTGTTGCAAGACGTGCCGCTCATGTCGGAGAACGTGCGCGGCGGCGCTCAGCTTGGCTATGGCCTGAAAATCGATGAGGGCAAGCTATCGCTTGACGATGAGCTGAGCTTTATCCAATCGTCTGAGAAAGGTTCAGCGGGGGGTGTTGCGGAATTAGACTCGAACGGACTTGTCATTTCGAGCCAGCTTCCGAGCTACGTGGACGATGTGCTGGAATACGCTAGCACGTCAGAATTTCCTGCAACGGGCGAGTCGGGCAAGATTTACGTCGCGCTCGACACCAACCTGACGTACCGCTGGACGGGTTCGGCGTATGCCGAGATTTCGCCGTCGCTGGCGCTGGGTGAGACTTCGAGCACTGCGTATCGCGGTGACCGAGGTGCGGCAGCGTATGCCCACGCGGTCACGAACAAGGGCAGCGCCTTTTCGAGTGATTTGTACAAGATAACGACCAACTCCGAAGGGCATGTCACGGCAGCAACGCCTGCAACGTCGGCGGATATCATCGCGTTTATCAACAATCAAGCCATTGCGCCATCTAGTGTAGCTGCGACTGGTGACGTAACAGCCGTGAAGAACGGCACGACGTACTCTCTGGGGACGCTCGGGGAATCCGTATCCTCGTTGCTTCCTCCGCATGGCCTTATCTATTCACTAGAATCGAACAATACAGCAACTACGACGAAAACAACAATAAACACTCTCTTGGGAAGGAAGTTCTCAGATTATCAGCAACTTTTGTTCGTCGTTGGCACATCGACTAGCATCAGGGGTTCGATAACTATTTCGCGTGCGATATTTGAAAACAGCTATATGACGCAAGACGGCATCATAATCAACACTCTGCACGGGTCATCTGGAACATCTGCAAGCGGCTACAATGTCAGTACCATAACGTTTTGGTGCATTTCCGATACGTCTTATGCTGTTCAGCTTAGTGGCAGCGCCACATTGAGCTCCTATCATATATTCGGCTTATCATGAGAATCCGTATCCTATGGCATGGAAGCGATAACCATTTCATCTGGTAGATCAGATGGCTCTAAAACAATAGACGTTCCGTTCGCTCCAAGCGCCGTTATAGCAACGCCGAAAGGAGGAAGAGGTGACTTTAGTAGGGCCACGGCAGACTATAACGGCTCCACCGTTACGCTATACCTTTGGGCAGAAAGCGCACAATCGCAGAGCATAACCAGAGACGTATTCTGGGTGGCATATAAGTAACAGTATCCGTAACGGCATTGATTGGTCTATGGCGTTACTAGACCAAGTAGCTACCAGCAATCCAGAATATGCTGTTACTCTCTAGTGCATGTAATGCTACCGTGCCATCTATTTGAATCCGCGCAGAAGCCATCTGACTACAGGCAGATGCACTCGTTTTCGGACGGTAGCCGCTGTTTACCGTGAACGGCGTGAAACTCGTTCCAGCCGACTGTAATGCTGTGCAATTGATACCAATGTCGAAGTAGATAACGCCGTTCTTGCGGTAAGCAGACCCGCCACGGAATGAGAACCCGCTATTGAACGTGAGCATCGTTGCAATGTTCAGGGATACGCATTCGTCAAACAGCATGGTCAATCCTTCCATTAGGGGTGATTACATGGGGAAATTCCCAGACACGAACAACGGTATCAGACCGCCTTAAGTGTCTGGGAATTATTGAAGATGAAAGCAGCAAAACGAAGGAGATTGACATGGATATTTCGCCATATATCACCACGGAGGACGATTAATGGCCTACGCCGATATTCAAACGTTCTTTGCCGTGCTTCTCGCTATCGCAGGCGGCATCACTGTAATAGGCGGCGTTATATCGCTTGTGGTGCGGTTTTGGAAATGGGCGCACAAGGACACGGAGCACAACACCGAGGAAATCACCGAGTTCAAACGCTGGCTAGCGTCTGACAAGCACCGCATCGAGGATTTGGAAGAGAAGCAGGAAGAAATGGATAAGATGAACAAGCTGCAACTTAAAGCCTTGTTCACGCTTCTCGGACACGAAATCGACGGCAACCACACCAAGCAGCTCGCCGAAGTGCGAGACGAAATCAACACGTATTTGATTGAGAAATGAGGTGAATCATGGACGAACGAACGAAAGCAATAATCAGCGCGGCGGTGGTAATCATCGCAAACGCTGCGAGTTTCTACGGTATCAGCATCGACCAGGGCGCACTTGTTAACGGCATCTGCGCAATCGTGATGCTGGTGTCTACCTTGTGGGCAATCTGGAAGAACCATAATTTTACGTTTGCGGCTCAACAGGGGCAGCTCGTTACCGATGAATTAAAGCGCAAGGAGAAAGCCGCGATGGAAGATAGCGAGTAGCTATGGGAGACAGCATTTTGTTTATCGGTTGCGCCGTGTTCATCGCGGCGATTCTTGTTTTGATCGTGAAAGGGGGGAGCGATGCTTAACGGTATCGATATTTCAGGCTGGCAAGCAGGCATCGATGTGGCGAGCGTGGACGCAGATTTCGTAATCGTAAAAGCCACGGGCGGCACGTCGTTTGTGAATCCTGATTTCAGGCGGCAAGCCGACC
>Ga0326514_10000321_pt1 | contig 32867 bp, 28 predicted proteins | sample 3_2548_0518_D_FD_203653 | JGI IMG/M metagenome (GOLD analysis project Ga0326514, IMG submission 203653) | Bovine rumen microbial communities from UC Davis, California, United States - 3_2548_0518 | ecosystem: Host-associated > Mammals > Digestive system > Stomach > Rumen | place: USA... | reverse complement strand
TCCCTTGACCAGAGCATTACTGTAGGAAACGGTCTTCTGGGCATCTCACTCGACAAGTATCTTGGTAAGGACTATCCGCTATATTTACGTGAGGACTACGGTTATACCGACAGTCAGCGTAGTGTCATGACGCGTGAGTACATCGTACCCGATTGTATCGGCTTCTATCTGCTCAGCCTCTATCCCATGCCCCACGACCGGTCGTTGAGCCAGATGGACCGTGATATTCACATCGGTAAGATACAGTGGGTGGTGAACAGGACGATGAACAGGCGGGTTTTCAACACGCTTTACACCCGCACTGTCGGCAACTACATGAAGAACCATCCTGACGTTACTGTTGAGCAGTTGCTCAAGAACAATAATTACAGAGAAATCCGCTGACGATCTGACAGACATGGAAAACAAACTGAAAGCAGCACTCTTCGACCTGGACGGTGTGGTGTTCGATACCGAGCCGCAGTACACCGTATTCTGGGGCAGCCAGTGCAGGCTGTATCATCCTGAGCATCCTGGACTGGAGCATGAAATCAAAGGTTCCACGCTGACACAGATTTACGACCGGTGGTTCTCAGGACCGCTGGCTTCTGAGCAGGCGGCCATTACCCGTCGGCTTGACGAGTTTGAGGCACAGATGCAGTTTGAATATATCGCCGGCTTCGAGACCCTGATAGCCGATTTGCATGCCCACGGCGCTAAGACGGCCGTCGTGACGAGTTCCAACCAGCCGAAGATGGCAAGCGTCTATAGGGCACAACCGGCGTTCAAGAGCTTGTTTGATGCCATCTTGACGAGCGAGGACTTTGAGTACTCGAAGCCCCATCCCGACTGCTATCTGAAGGCTGCGGCTCGCTTCGGTGCCGCCCCAGAGGAGTGCATCGTCTTCGAGGACAGTTTCAACGGTCTGAAGTCGGGACGTGCCGCCGGCATGAAGGTTGTGGGCTTGGCAACCACCAACAGCCGCGAGGCCATTGCCCCGTTGTCCGACATCCAGCTCAGCGACTACGTCGGCATAGACTATCAGCAGCTCTTGGAGCTTCTCTGACTTTTCGCCCTTTTTTTGCATTATTTGCAAAACGGTCACGGTCACAGGTGTGACCATGTGACCGCTGATATTCGTAGAATTTGAAATTATTTTACATTATATAGTATCGCAGGCTAACTCTATGAGTTAGGCGGCTGGAAACGGGGAGTTTGGCGGCGGGAAAGGCATAGTTTGGCGGCTTCAAACATCCTGTTTGCAGGCTGCAAACTATGGCATGATAAGTTGCAGTAAATTAGAAAGATACAAAATAGCCGAGTAAATAGCACTTTTGTGAATTTTATTTACAAAGTCTCTCGGGTTTCAGACCGGGCGGTCACATGGTCACAGCTGTGACCGTGACCGCTCATTATACATTAAACATGCTGGGGGATTATGGGGAGATTCTGAGTGTGGACGGTGAATATCTCCTTCACTACCTTCACCAACCAGCACTACAGATTATCATAAGTATGGTGTTTAGCACTCGTAAGTATGATAGTTATCACGCGTAAGTATGATAGTTATCACTCGCAAACAGCATAGTTATTAAGTCTAAATTCAGGAATCGTTTATACACGACAGTTTTCTATTGAGGTAGTCGTTGGACGCAGACATCGTGCAGACCGCACTGCTGGCATTTCGGCCGCTGCGACGTGCAGACGTAGCGGCCGTGGAGGAGGAGCCAGTGGTGGGCCCGGGGGATGAGGTCGGCAGGAATGTGGCGCACAAGGGTCTGCTCGACCTTGAAGGGCGTGTTGTCACGCTTGCCGACAAGACCGAGGCGGTGGCTGACGCGGAAGACGTGGGTATCGACGGCCATGGCTGACTTGCCGAAGGCGACGGCCTGGATGACGTTGGCCGTCTTGCGCCCCACGCCTGGCAGCAGGAGCAGCTGGTCCATGTCCTGTGGCACCTCGCCGCCGTGGTGGTTGGTCAGTGCTCGGGCCATCTCCACCAGGTGTTTCGCCTTAGCGTTGGGATAGGATACGCTCCGTATATACTCATAGACATCCTCCGGTTCAGCCTGTGCCATCGTGTGAGCGTCCGGAAACCGGCTGAAGAGGTCGGGCGTCACGAGGTTGACGCGCTTGTCTGTACACTGTGCGCTGAGGATGACTGCCACGAGCAGCTGGAACACGCTGCCGAACTGCAGTTCGGTGTTCACTTCGGGCATCTGTTGCTGGAAGTACTGTAAAACGTGCTTGTATCGGTCTTCTCGTTTCATAATTGCTAAAGTTTCTGCAAAGATACTAAAAAAATGAGAAATGAGAAAAGAGAAAGCAGAAATTTTAGTACCTTTGCAGGCTGATATTAAAAAGCAATGATAAAACTTAGGATATTGGGCTGTCTGTTGATGGCCGCAACAATTAACGGCGCTTGGGCGCAGGGAGGCACACGGTCGCCCTACAGCCAGTTTGGCATCGGTTCTCTGAACGACCAGTCGCAGGGCATGAGCCGCGGCATGAACGGCGTGGGCTATGCCTTACGCCAGGGCAATCAGGTGAACACGCTGAACCCGGCTTCTTACTCCAGCGTTGACTCGCTGACGATGCTGTTTGACATGGGGTTGTCCGGTCAGTTTACGCATTTCGAGGAGGGCAATGTGAAGCGCAATGCCTCGATGGCCAATGTCGAGTATCTGACAGGCTCGTTCCGTGCATGGAAAAACGTGGGTGTCTCGTTCGGCATCCTGCCTTTTTCCAGTGTGGGCTATGACTACAAGTCCACGACCACCAGTCTGCAGACGGGCACGCTCTCAGAGAGCTACTCGGGCAGCGGTGGCCTGCATCAGGTTTACCTTGGTGTCGGCTGGCGTGTGTTGAAGCCACTCTCCGTCGGTGTGAATGCCGCTTATCTCTGGGGAACCATCGACCGTAGCGTTTCGCCAGTGTCGTCCTCGGCATCAAACACACTGACAAAGAGCTATTCCACCACGGTCAACAGCTACAAGCTGGACTTCGGCGCACAGTGGGAGCAGCCTGTCGGCCGGTACGACCGGCTGACCGTCGGCGCTGTCGTGGGACTAGGGCATAACCTGAAGAACAATGCCACGATGACCATCATCAGCCAGAACACCGTGTCGAGCTTGACAGACACAACGGCCTTCACAGTGGCCGATGCTTATGCTCTGCCGCTGACTATCGGTGCCGGTGTGGCTTACAATCATGCCGGCAAGCTGACCCTCGCGGCTGACTTCTCGTTCGAGAAGTGGGCCGACGTGAAGCTCCCCGGCAATTCCGGCGGCCAGTACGAACTGCAGAAGGGGCTGCTTGAAGACCGCACGAAGGTCAATGTCGGTCTCGACTGGTTGCCTCATCCCAGTCTGCAGGGCGGCAAGTTCCTTGAACATGTCCATTACCGCCTCGGTGCCGGCTATGCCACACCTTATTATAATATAGAGGGCAAGGACGGTCCCAAGGAACTGAGTGTCAGTGCTGGTTTTGGCATTCCTATTGTCAATGGCTATAACAACCGCTCTATACTGAACCTCAGTGCTCAGTGGGTGCGTTCCTCGGCCAAGGACTTCATCACTGAGAACAGTTTCAGAATCAACATCGGCATAACGTTCAACGAACGGTGGTTCATGAAGTGGAAGGTTGACTAAAGCCGTGAATAGAAGATTGGATTTGGTAAGGTATCATAGGCGACATGGCGTGAGGGTGCTGCTGGCACTCCTCGCTGTTCAGTTCTCGTTCCTTGCTTCCTCATGTAGCGAGGAGGCCAAGGAACACACGGCTCCGGCCATACTGGAACGCGACTCGGTGTCGATGATGACCTCCTACGGTGTCAATACGCTGATATCCGACTCAGGTGTCATCAAGTACCGCATCGTAACGGAGCGGTGGGATGTCAACACCATCCGTCAGCCCAACCGCTGGGAGTTCATGAAAGGTGTGTTCTTCGAGCAGTTCGACGAGCAGTTTCATGTCCAGGCCTATATCCAGGCTGACACCGCATGGTATTACGATAAGCTGAAGTTGTGGAAACTCCGTGGACGTGTTCGTATCCGCAATAACAATGGTCTGGTTTACCGTAGCGAGGAGCTGTACTGGGATGGCATCCGCCATGAACTCTACTCCAACGTATTCTCACGGGTGACCACGCCGGAGCGTACCCTGCAGGGCACTTATTTCCGTAGCAACGAGCGCATGACCCACTATACCGTCTCGAACTCCAAGGGATCGTTCGTTCCCGACGAGGACAAGGGTGATGAACAGGCCACTGCACCGGCCGATACTACCCAGCAGCAGCCACAGGCCCCCATGCGCCCGGCTGCCAGGAAACATGCAAAAACCACTGAACGCTGACTTGATATGACATCACTCATTATATGTCTTGCCATCACCATGGTCTTCTCGGCCTTCTTCTCGGGCATGGAGATTGCCTTCGTCAGCAGTAACAGGCTGCTGGTTGAGATGGACAGGGAGAAGAACGGTCTGTCGCAGCGTGCCATCAGCGTGTTCTACCGGCATCCCAACAATTTTGTTTCAACGATGCTGGTGGGTAATAACATCGCGCTGGTCATCTACGGCATCCTATTTGCCCGCATCTTTGATGAGCTTTTGTTCAGCGGGCTGAGCGACGGTGCGAGGGTGACCGCCGACACCCTGCTGTCCACGGTTGTCGTGCTGTTTACGGGCGAGTTCCTGCCGAAGACCATCTTCAAGTCGAACCCTAACATGCTGCTCACCTTCTTCGCTGTTCCCGCCTTTGTCTGCTACGTGGTGCTCTATCCCATCTCGCGGTTAGCAACACTGCTCTCACGCGGTCTGATGAGGCTGGTAGGCGTCAAGATTGAGAAGGAGCAAGACGACAAGGAGTTCACCCGCATTGACCTGGACTACCTTGTGCAGAGCAGTATCGACAACGCCAAGAACGAAGCGGAAATCGAGGACGAGGTGAAGATCTTCCAGAACGCCCTGGAGTTCACCGAGACTCGGGTACGCGACTGCATGGTTCCCCGTACCGAAATTGACGCTGTCGAAGATACCTGTGACATTGAGCAGCTGAAACAGGTGTTCATTGAGAGCGGACACTCCAAGGTCATTGTCTTTCATGAGGACATCGACCACGTCATAGGCTATATCCACTCCTCCGAGATGTTCCACCACCCGCAGGATTGGCGGCAGGGCATCCGCCAGCTGAGTTTCGTCCCTGAGACGATGCAGGCCTCGCGCTTGATGAAAACCTTCATGCAGCAGCAGCGTTCGCTGGCCATCGTCGTCGATGAGTTTGGCGGCACCAGCGGACTGATTGCCCTGGAGGACATCGTTGAGGAGATTTTCGGCGATATTGAGGACGAGCATGACTCCAACAACTACGTGGCCAAACAGATGGATGACGGCGAGTATATGCTCTCGGCACGACTGGAGATTGAGAAGGTGAACGAGATGTTCGGTCTTGACCTGCCCGAGAGTGACGAATATATGACTGTCGGCGGTCTCATCCTGCATGAGTACCAGTCGTTCCCGAAACTGAACGAAATCATCAGAATCGGGCACTTTGAGTTCAAAATTATCAAGAATACGGCCACAAAAATCGAACTTGTACGATTAAAAGTTACAGAATGAGCGGTTTTTTGCTGAAAAATTTCGTCATGTCCGACATTTTTAGTAATTTTGCCGACTGATTGCGAAAAAAGAATAAATAACAAATAAAAATAAAAAGAAAAATGGCAGCAATTGGAAAAATCAGAAGCTGGGGACCAGTCCTCGTATCCGTTATCGGTCTGGCCCTCTTTGCATTCATTGCCGAGGAAATGTTCCGCTCTTGTGAAGCATCAAAAAACAATGAGCGCCAGCAGGTCGGCGAAGTGTTAGGTGAAAGAATCAATGTTCAGGACTTTCAGGCTCTGGTCGATGAGTACCAGCAGGTCATCAAGATGACTCAGGGCCGCGACAACCTGAGCGAGGACGAGCTGAACCAGGTGAAGGACCAGGTTTGGAACACCTTTGTGAGCAACAAGATCGTTGACGATGAGGCTGAGAAACTCGGACTCACCGTTACCGACGAGGAGATGCAGAACATCCTGCGTGAGGGTACCAACCCAATGCTGGCACAGACCCCGTTCGTCAACCAGCAGACCGGACGTTTCGATGTGACCCAGCTCCAGAAGTTCCTGAACGACTATAAGAGCAATACCAACGCCCAGCTGGCAGAGCAGTACAAAAGCATCTACGACTACTGGCAGTTCATAGAGAAGACCCTGCGTCAGCAGACCCTGACCCAGAAGTACCAGTCGCTGTTGGCTCACTGCCTCCTGTCCAACCCCGTCAGTGCCAAGTTGGCTGTTGAAGCCCGTCAGCAGGAGAAGAACATCCTGCTCGCCGCCCTGCCATACGGTAATGTCAAGGATGACGAGGTGAAGATGAGCGATGCCGACCTCAAGGACAAGTACAATTCCGAGAAGGAGATGTTCAAGCAGTACGTCGAGACCCGTGACATCAAGTATGTCGATTTCCAGGTTCAGGCTTCTGATGCCGACCGTGCGGAGCTGATGAAGACCCTCACGGATGCTAGCCAGAAGCTGCAGAGCGGCGCTGCCGCTGCCGAGGTCGTCCGCAAGGCTCAGTCACAGACGCCCTATATAGGCTTCCCTGTCACCAAGAGCGCCCTGCCTTCTGACATCGCCCAGCGCATCGACTCGATGGCTGTCGGTCAGACTACGGCTCCGTTCGAGACCTCTATGGACAATACCCTCAATGTGGTGAAGCTCATCAGCAAGCAGCAGTTGCCCGACTCTATCGAGTACCGCATGATTGCTGTGGTAGGCGACAGCCCCGAGGCCATCCAGAAGCGTGCTGACAGCATCTACACCGCCCTGAAGGCTGGTGCCCCCTTCGACTCCATCGCCAAGAAGTACGGTCAGAAGGGTGACAAGCAGTGGCTTGTCTCCAACCAGTACCAGAGCCAGACCACACTCGATGCCGACACCAAGACGTATCTGACAACGCTCAACACCATGGGCGCCGGTGAGATGAAAAACCTGCAGTTCTCACAGAACAATATCATTGCTCAGGTCACTGACCGCCGCAGCATGGTGACCAAGTACGACGTGGCTATTATCAAGCATACCATTGACTTCTCGAAGGACACCTATAGCGAGGCTTACAACAAGTTTGCCCAGTTCGTCAGCGAGAACCAGACCATCCAAGCTCTTGAGGCCAATGCCGGGAAGTTCGGCTTCAAGGTCAGCGAGCGTCCCAACATGACCAATGCTGAGCACAATGTGGCCGGCATCCGTGCCACCCGTGAGGCAATGAAGTGGATTTTCGATGCCAAGCCCGGCGATGTCAGCCCGCTGTACGAGTGCGGTTCCAACGACCACCTGCTTGTGGTTGCCCTCAACAAGGTTAACCCCATTGGCTATCGTGACCTCGATGGCGTGCGTGACATGCTGACTGCTGAGGTGCTCAGCGATAAGAAGTTCGACATGCTCAAGGGTAAGTTCGACGGTGTGAAGAGTATTGCCGACGCTCAGGCCAAGGGTGCCAAGGTTGACACGGTGAAGCACATCACCTTCGGTGCTCCTGTCTTCGTCCAGGCCACAGGTACGTCGGAGCCCGCCCTTGCCGGTGCTGTCGCATCTGCCAAGGTTGGTTCATTCCACGCTGCTCCCGTGAAGGGTAAGGGTGGTGTCTTCGTCTTCCAGGTGATTGACGAGACCAAGCCTGAGACAGCTGTTGATGCCAAGACTGTAGAGACCCAGCTCAAGCAGCAGGCCATGCAGGCCGCAGGCCGCTTCATGCAGGAGCTTTACCAGAAGGCTGGTGTTGTCGATAAGCGCTACCTCTTCTTCTAAGATTTTAAGGATAAGATTCAATAGACGCGGGTTCATATTTATGGATCCGCGTTTTTCTTTACTTTTAGGGCCATCGCCCGACATAATATCCTTTGTGTCCCGGTTTTATCCCGTACTAAGAAAAGTCGTTCATCGCACGTTTATTGTCGGGGAAATAAAAAAGAGTCCGATAGAATCGGACTCTTGAGTTGCGGAGGCAGGACTCGAACATGCGACCTCCAGGTTATGAGCCTGGCGAGCTACCAACTGCTCCACTCCGCGATGTAATTCTGAGGTATTCCCCTCTTTGCGGGTGCAAAGGTACGACTTTTTTTCCATTCCAACAAATTTTCATGCTCTTTTTTTTGGTCATGTCAAATAAAAGGGGTAATTTTGCACACGATACTATCAATGTGCAATTATATGTCTGTATCTAAGACGAGACAATTGCTGGTGGATGTTGCCCGCCAGCTATTTGCCAAGCAAGGGCTGGAAAACACGACGATGAACGACATTGCGCTCGCGTCGGGTAAAGGGCGTCGCACGCTCTATACCTATTTCAAGTCGAAGGAAGAAATCTACAATGCTGTTATCGAGAGTGAGCTTGAACGGCTTAGTGATAAGCTTGACGAGGTGGCAGCCAAGAAGATCCGTCCGCAGGACAAAGTCATCGAACTGATTTATACCCACCTGAGCATGATTCGTGAGACGGTGGTGCGTAATGGTAACCTGCGTGCAGAATTCTTCCGTAACATCTGGAGAGTGGAGAATGTGCGCAAGAACTTCGACGATGCCGAGATAGACCTCTTCCGTAAGGTCTATACCGAGGGGAAGGCCGACGGCGAGTTTGACATAGACAATGTTGAGCTGGTCGCTGACATCACGCACTATTGCATCAAGGGACTTGAAGTTCCATACATCTACGGACGCATAGCTCACGGCATGACCGAAGAGGCCACCAAGCCGCAAGTGGCCAAGGTTGTCTATGGTGCACTGGGCAAGCTGAATAAAAAGTAAAAACACTTAATATAATTTATAAGAAATGGGATTATTAGAAGGAAAGACAGCGCTCATAACGGGTGCTGCACGCGGTATCGGAAAAGCTATCGCGCTGAAGTTTGCTGAGGAAGGTGCCAACATTGCTTTCACCGACCTTGAAGTAAATGAAGAGACGGAAGCGGAAATCGCTGCCAAGGGTGTCAAAGCCAAGAGCTACGCCTCAAATGCCGCAGACTTTGCACAGACAGAGGAGGTGGTGAAACAGGTAAAGGAAGAGTTTGGAAGCGTTGACATCCTGGTCAACAATGCCGGTATCACCAAGGACGGTCTGATGCTACGTATGACCGAACAGCAGTGGGATGCCGTGATTGCCGTCAACCTGAAGTCGGCCTTTAACTTCATCCATGCCTGTGTGCCTGTCATGATGCGCCAGCGTGGCGGTTCGATTATCAACATGGCCTCTGTCGTTGGTGTTCATGGTAATGCTGGTCAGGCCAACTATGCCGCTTCGAAGGCAGGCCTGATAGCCTTGGCCAAGAGTATCGGTCAGGAGATGGGTCCCAAGGGTATTCGTGCCAATGCCATTGCTCCTGGATTCATTGAGACCGCGATGACAGCCCAGTTGCCTGAGGAGATTCGCGAGCAGTGGAAACAGAAAATTCCCCTCCGTCGTGGCGGCACTGTTGACGACATCGCCTCTTGTGCCGTGTTCCTGGCCAGTGACATGTCAAGCTACATCAGCGGACAAGTCATACAGGTGGATGGCGGTATGAATATGTAAAGATAAAAATGAGGGTGTGCACTGCACACCCTCATTTTTTTACCCAGAAAGCACGTCAGGTCAGAAGCGGAAGTCAAGTTCTACATCTACGAAGTTGTAGTCATGGTTAGCCAGTGAGCGGTCGTTGACACGGGCGTACTCGGCGTTGAGCTGAAGCTTCGGGGTGAAGAAGTAGTTGAGACCAGCTTCGTACATGGTCTTGGCAGAGCCCCATTCCTTGGCCTTGCGGTAGGTCTGGTAGCGGGCCTTGGCGTGGAGCTTGGACTTGATGACGGGTACGATACCGAAGGCATACCAGCCGTCGGCCTTGTCGCCTAACGAGGTATCGGCACCCATTCCCTGTGAGTGCAGGTACTCGGCACGGAAGGTGTACTCGTTTTTGTCGTACTCGGCAGAGATGGCGTAGCGGTTCTTCTCGCCCACGGCAGCACGGCTGCCTGTCCATCCGAAGGCACCGATACGAACGCCTGCAATGGGCATGACCCACAGGCCACCGATGACATCCTTGCGGTTGTCGGCATCCTTGGAGTTGATACCCTCACCGTTATAGACACCCACCTGATAGTGCAGCAGCCGCCGTCCTGCGGCGTTGGGGAAGAGGTCACCCTGCACCTGCAGACCGATGTCGCGGCCACCCGAGGATTTCTCGCCAGTGCGGTCGCCGAAGCCCGAGAGGGCGTTGATGACGTTTGCGTATGAGTACCAGCCTTGTGTGATGGGGTGGGTGGGATTCTCGAAGGTAAAGGCCCGCTTGAACTGTCCAGCTTTTATCTTAAACTCCTTGTATTTGGCCCATTCAGTGTAGAGATCAACGAGTTGTACGGTAGGCTCGCCGGGGCCCTTGACGTTAGTGCCCTGAATCTGGGCACGCCAGTCGAAGTCGCCAATCTTGCCGTCGAGGATGAAACGTGCCAGACGTAGGTTGATGCTGTTGGTGTGGTTGTCCTCAGGATCCTGTGCCTGATACTGGATCATGCCGTATCCGCTGAACTTGATGTTCTTCACCCACTGGGGCACTTCAACGGTAGTCTTGTTTTCTTGTGCATTGACGATCAATGCGAAAGCCATGAGGCTCAATGCTAATAGTCTTCTCATAGTCGTTATCGTTTGGTTAGTAAAACAACATTTTCCACATGGGGGGTATGGGGGAACATATCGACGGGTTGTACGGCCGTTACACGGTAGGTCTCGTCGAGCATCTGCAGGTCACGGGCCTGTGTGGCGGGATTGCAACTGACATATACGATGCGCTGTGGCGCTGCACGCAGGATAGTTCTCACTACGTCGGGATGCATACCGGCGCGTGGCGGGTCGGTGATGATGACATCGGGCTGTCCGTGCTGCAGGATGAAGTCATCGCTCAGTACGTCCTTCATATCACCGGCATAGAACAGTGTGTTGGTAATGCCGTTGATCTCGGAGTTCACCTTAGCATCCTCAATAGCCTCGGGCACGTACTCGATGCCGATGACTTGACGGGCTCTCTTGGCTACGAAGTTGGCAATGGTTCCTGTGCCCGTATAGAGGTCATAGATCAGAGGCTTATTACCCCCATTGGCCTCATCAGCTCCATTACCATCAGCCTTAAATGCAAACTCGCGGACGACGCTGTAGAGGTGGTAGGCCTGCTCGGTATTCGTTTGGTAGAACGACTTTGGTCCAACCTTGAATCGGAGATCCTCCATCAGTTCGAAGATGTGGTCGGTACCCTTGAAGGTCAGTATCTGCTGGTCGCCGATGGTGTCGTTACACTTCTGGTTGTCCAAGTAGAGCAACGACGTGATTTTCGGGAATTTATCGGCTATGTGTTGCAGCAGTGCTTTAGCCTCCTGTTCACCTCCTGTTTCGTCATAGTGGAACTGGAAGATGACCATCAGTTCGCCGCTCTGTGAGTTGCGGAAGATGACATCGCGGAGCAGTCCCACCTGTGCCCTGAGGTCGAAGAACGTCAATCCTTGCTTGATGGCGTAGTCGCGTATCTCGTTGCGTATCTCGTTGTGCAGGTCATCCATGAGCCAGCATTTCTCTATTGGCAGAATCTTGTCGAATGCTCCCGTGATATGGAAGCCGATGGCGGGCACATCCTTCAGGCTCTGGCTCTCATCCTTGGGTAGCGTTTCAATCTGCTCTTTCGTCAGGTAGCGTTTGTTGGCGCATCCGAAATCAAGCTTGTTACGGTATTCCTGTGTCTTGACGCTACCGAGGATGGGACGGAATTCTGGTAGTTCGACCTTGCCGATGCGAGTCAGCTGATCAAAGACCTGCTGCTGTTTCATGTGTAGCTGCGCGTCGTAGGGCAGGTTCTGCCATTTGCAGCCTCCGCAGACGCCGAAGTGCTGACAGAAAGGGGTAGCGCGTACATCGCTGTATTTGATGAATCTGACCACCTCGCCCTCGGCATAGGAGTGCTTCTTGCGCCGTATCTGTACGTCGCAGACGTCGCCGGGGACGCAGAAGGGTACGAACACCACGAGGTCGTTCCAGTGCAGCAGACATTTGCCCTCGGCGGCTGTCGCCTCAATGGTCACCCTTTCGAGCAGGGGTAGTGGTTTCTTGTTTCTTGCCATATAATTCTTTTATTCAGGTAAAAAACCGCCTCCGTCAGCATGGGTTGACGGGGGCGGTTATGTTTACGACGCTCTTCTTAGCGCAACGCCTGCGCTTCACGCAGGCGTATGCGTGTAAGTACTTGCTTGGTGTTGTATGTGAAGTCACCTCCGAGTATCCAGCTGTAGTAGCCGGGGTCGAAGCGCAGTACGTCACTGACGGGCTTGCCTTTGTGCTTGCCGAAGTTGAACACTTCTGTACGCACGCCGTTGACCTCTTGCCAGACGATGCGTCCCGCGAAATCGACATTGTCGTTCACCTTTGAGAACTCTGCCAGCATGTCCATATCGTTGTCGAGCACCTTCTCGGGGTCTTCGTTGGCTCCCGGGGCGTATTTGTCGAGTTCGCCCATGAGCACCCTATAGGTGGCCTCGGTGTCCTGGTCGGCGCGGTGGGCTTCGAAGTCGTCCTCCATGTTCCGTCCGCAATAGAACTTATAGGCGGCAGCCAGGTTGCGGCGCTCCATCTTGTGGAATATGGTCTGGGCATCGATGAGACGACATTTCGAGAAGTCGAAGTCGATGCCTGCCCTCAGGAACTCCTCTGCCAACAGAGGTACGTCGAAATGGTTGGAGTTGAAACCGGCAATGTCGCTGCCGGTGAAGACCGTGTTCAGCTTGGCGGCCAGTTGCTTGAAGGTGTGCTTGTCTTTAACATCCTCGTTAGAGATGCCTGTCAGTTCTGTGATCTTGGGTTCGATGGGGCGCTCTGGGTTTATCAGTTCGTCCCCCCGTTCTTCGTGGCCGTCCGGATATACCTTAATATATGAAAGCTGTATGACCCGGTCTTTCACCAGGTCGAGTCCAGTAGTCTCCAGGTCGAAGATGACCAGCGGTTTTTTCAGGTTCAGTTTCATTGTTTTGTCTTAGTCATTGATCAGCATGGGCATCATCAGCATCAGCACATCCTGGTTCTCAGGCTGCTCTGACGGCAGTACCAGGCCGGCACGGCTGGGATCGGCCAGCAGGATGATGACCTCTGGACAGTCGAAGTTGCTCAGCACCTCGATGAACGACGACCCCTTGAAACCGATGCTCATAGGCTGGCCGTTGTAGTCACAGGTCATGCGTTCGGTAGCCGTCTTTGAGAAATCGTAGTCCTCGGCATCGAGCTGCAGCATGGAACCTTCAACATGGAAGCGGATGAGGTTGCTGGAGTCGTTGGCGAAGGGTTGGACGCGGCGCAGGGCAGCCAACAGACCGTTGCGGTCGGCACGCAGTTCGTTGGGATTGTTCTGTGGAATGACGGAGTTGTAGTTGGGGTAGCGTCCTTCGATAAGTCGGCACTGGATGATTCCGTCGCCGTAGTTAATCTCTGCGTTGCGGTCATCAAAGCGGATGATGACATCGCCGCCGTCCTTGCCAAGGAGGTTCTTCAGCAGCGAGGCAGGCTTTTTGGGCAGGATGAACGAGGCGGGCTGGTCGCTCTTGATGGTGAAAATCTTGTTGCGCACCAGCTTATGTCCATCGGAGGCCACTACGGCCAGACAGTCGGGTGTGAGATCGAAATAGATACCGTTCATCACGGGGCGCAACTCGTCCTGAGCTGTTGCGAAGATGCTGCGGTTGATATTCTCGCTCAGCATCTGGTTGCTGATGACAATGGACGAAGCGCTGTCGCCAACACTCTGAGTCACAGGGAACTCGTCGGCATTCTCGATGGGCAACGAGAAGAGACCGTTCTGGTAATTAATCTTAGCTATGTTGGTCTGTTGGTCAACATCGAAGGTGATGGGCTGTTCTGATATGCCCTTAACGGCTTCCAGCAGGTCGTGGTTACCGATGGCAAAGCGTCCGTCACTATCACTCTCGGCCAGTGCCACTGTGGTCTGCATGGTGTTTTCACTGTCAGAAGCTGTCAGGTTCAGCGTTTGTCCGCTGACGTCAAAGACGAAGTCACCAAGAATAGGCAGGGCGTTTTTACTGTTGATAACTTTCGAGAGTGCGACGAGCTTTGCGCTCAGTGCAGTGCTTGATACTGTAAATCTCATAATATTGCGGTTTTTGTTTCTTCTAAATTGACCACAAAGATACAAAAATCTGCGTGATTAGAAAAATTTATGCCTAAAAATTCTGCTTTTCAAACTATTTTTAGTACTTTCGCAGTCGCAAATCGCTTAAATCAACAATTTAATACATTAATAATATGGATTTAACAGGAAGAATAATTGCTATTATGCAGCCCCGCAGTGGAGTCTCTGCTCGCACGGGTAATCCTTGGATGATGCAAGACTATGTGCTGGAAGTCCCCGGTACGTATCCCAAGCGCATGGTGTTTAACATTTTTGGTGAAGAACGTATCAAACAGTTTAATATCCAGCTGAACGAGGATGTGACCGTCCAGTTCGACATTGATGCCCGTGAGTATCAGGGCCGCTGGTTCAATGACATCCGTGCCTTCAACATCGTCCGTGGCCAGGTGGCTCCTACCGTTGGTACGCCTGTCCCAGGTGTCGCTCCAGCACCCGGTACCACCCCGTTCCCTCCGCAGCAGCCTGTTTCGCAGAATGCCCCGTTCCCCCCGCAGGAACCCGCAACGGAAGGCTCTACCGACGACCTGCCATTCTGATGAGGCAGGGCCGACGGGCCTATTCCCTGAAATAGTATTGTCCGCGCTTACGCGTGATCCGGCCGTAATTGATGGCGTGGACAGGACAATGATGATAGCAGCTGAGACAACACGTGCAGCTGCTATCATTTTTCCATGATGGCGTGTTGTCGAACTCTATGTCGCCGACAGGACATACTTCGGCACATTTACCGCAATGGATGCAGACGTCACCATCGACGGTGAACTTCTTGTCGGTTATCATGAAGCGGTTGAAGTAGGCACCGATGATGTGGGTGAAGGTCCACGGTGTCAGGCCGAGGGTCAGCTGTTCATAGCCGCTCTGGCGGCTTACCACGACGTTGGCGAATTTCTCAAGCACGACCTTTGCCTCATCCTTTTTCTCATGTTCCCGTTGTGGGGTGTCGGTGTACATGAAAGGAAGGCAGACGTAGCTCTCGGGCATGATGAGCGACTGGCAGCTTTGCAAGACTATGCCTTTGGCAGCCAGTTCCCCGGCCAGCATTTTCACGGCCAGTCCAGTACTGTCGCCACAGGTGCAGAGGGCATAGGCGTAATGAGCGTCAAGCGTGGAGTGACAAGGGGTGAGAAGTGTGAGACGGCTGACGAACTGGCGCACGATGTGTGGTGGCTGCCATCCGTGGACGGGAAAGCAGAAACCTATGCGCTCGTTCTCTTCAAGGGTGTATTCACACGCCGTCTTCAGTTCCTCGGGAATGAAGTACAGCCTTTCCTTCGTGGCAGCCGCCAGTTGTTCTGCTGCCCATCTTGTATTGCCTGTGCCTGAGAAATAGAATATCATGTTGCAAGAAAAATTGAAAAAACGGCAAAAGCTGAATCGTTTCTGCCGTTTTTACTGGGTATGTCTTATTGTATCCTAACGTTTATACATACGAGATGAGATCGCTCTCGGCAATGTATTTCAGGTTGTTGCTGATGATGGTCTCGCGAGCCTGCTCGGCATTGTCGGTGCGGAAGATGAGGATGCCTTTGGCACCCAGCAGGAAGGAGTACATGTAGGTGATGCTGATGCCTGCTTTCGAGAAGGTCTCGATGGCGTCGGCAGCACGTCCGGGCTGGTTGTCAAGCTCGATGGCGAACACGTCGCTCTGGGCAACGGCCACGCCAGCCTTCTTCAATTCCTCGAAGGCACGCAGCGGTTCGCTGCAGATGAGGCGATAGATACCATACTCTGCCGTGTCGGCAATAGTGGAAGCAATAATCTGGATGTCAGCCTGCTTCAGGACCTCGAGCACCTTGATGAGCGTGCCGGAACGGTTCTCAATGAAAATAGATAGTTGGTTGATAGTCATGATGTTTTAGGATTTTGAGCCCACCCAGGCCCTCCCAAAGGGAGGGATGTTTAACAACATATTGGGTGTACTTTTGTTAATTATTTGTTACTGATAGACTTTACGTTTGTCAACGACGCGGACAGCCTTACCTTCACTGACGGGTAGCGTGCCTTTGCTCACGAGACGTATTCTCGGCTTCAACAGGATTTCGTCGCCTATCTGGTGACGCAGTTCTGCTGAGAGTTCCTGCAACTTGCTGAAGTCGTCGGTACCCTCGTTGACTTCGACCTCGACGGTCATCTGGTCGTTGTTGTCCTCGGTGGTCAGGGTGATGAGGTAGTTGGTGCCTACCTCCGGGAACTTCATGAGAATCTTCTCAATCTGTATGGGGAAGATGTTGACGCCACGAAGCACAATCATGTCGTCGGAACGTCCGCGCATGCGGTCGAGACGGATGTGGTTACGTCCGCAGGGACAGGTACGGCCAAGGACGCGGGTGAGGTCGCGGGTGCGGTAGCGCAGCAGCGGCATAGCCTCGCGGCACAGGGTGGTGAGCACCAACTCGCCGATTTCGCCGTCGGGTACAGGCTCCAGGGTCTCGGGGTCAACGATCTCTACGATGTAGTAGTCTTCCCAGAAGTGCAGACCGTTCTGCTCGGGGCACTCGAAGCCTACGCCGGGGCCGCACATCTCACTCATGCCGAATGAGTTGTAGGCCTTCACGCCCATCATCTCCTCAATGCGCTTGCGCTGCTCGTCGGAGTGAGGCTCGGCACCGATGGCCAGCACCTTGAGCTTGGTGTCGCGGCGTGGGTCAACACCTTCCTGCTGCATGACCTCGTACAGACGGGTGACATAGCTGGGAATGGCGTGGAGGGCCGTCGTGCCGAAGTCCTTGATGAACTTGATCTGGCGCAGCGAGTTGCCGGCAGCGGCAGGTACGGTGAGCATGCCCAGACGCTCGGCACCATACTGGAAGCCCAGTCCGCCGGTGAACATGCCGTAGCCTGAAGAGTTCTGGAAAACGTCGTCGGGACGCAGTCCTACCATCCAGAGATTACGTGCCACCTGATTGGCCCACTCGTCCAGATCCTTCTGTGTGTGGAGGATGACGGTGGGGTTACCCGTGGTGCCGCTCGATGAGTGCAGGCGGACACAGTCGCGCAGGGGTACGCAGCTCATGCCGAAGGGATAAGTCTCGCGCAGGTCCTGCTTCGTGGTGAACGGCAGCTTGCGCACGTCGGCCAATGTCTTGATGTCGTCGGGCGTGATGCCCAGTTCCTTGAATTTTTTCTGATAGAACTCGTTGTTCATGCAGTGGCGTACAGTCTTCTGCAGACGCTCCAGCTGGAGAGCCTCAATCTGCTCGCGACTCATGGTCTCGAATTCCGGATTAAAATAGTTTGAAGTGTTCATGGGTTTATTTAAAGTTTACGCTTGTCAATGACGTGTGCGCTCTTGCCCTGGCTGCGCTCGATGGTGTTGGGTGCCTTGAGCTGTACCTTAGCCGAGATGCTGAGCACGCTCTTGAGCTTCTGGGCCAGTTTCTTCTCGAGGGCATCGACGGCTGCAGGCGTGTCGAACGTGCCGTTGAAGTACTCCTGACGGATTTCCACCTGTACCTGCAGCGTGTCGAGGTTGTTGACGCGATCGACAACGAGCATGTAGCGCGGAGCAAACTCGGGCATCGACAGCACGACGCTCTCCACCTGTGAGGGGAACACGTTGATACCGCGGATGATGAGCATGTCGTCGGAACGGCCTTCGATGCGTCCCATGCGGACGGCGGTACGGCCGCAGTCACACGTGCCCGGCAGCAGCGAGCAGAGGTCGCGGGTACGGTAGCGGATGACGGGCATGCCCTCCTTGGTCAGCGTGGTGAACACCAGCTCACCAGACTGTCCGGCGGGCAGCGGCTCAAGGGTGGTGGGGTTGATAATCTCAGGATAGAAGTGGTCTTCGCAGATGTGCGAGCCGTGCTGCATCTGGCACTCGTAGCTGACGCTCGGTCCCATGACCTCGCTGAGGCCGTAGAGGTTGTAGCCTTTCAGTCCGAGACGCTCTTCAATCTCCTTGCGCATGCTCTCCGTCCAGGGCTCGGCACCGAAGGCGCCCACACGCAGTTTTATCTGGTCTTTCGTGATGCCCATCTTTTCCATCGTCTCAGCCAGATAGAGGGCGTACGACGGTGTGCAGGCAATGCCAGTGATGCCCAGGTCGCGGATGAGCTTGAGGTGCTTCTCCGTGTTACCCGTGCCGGCAGGGATGACGCTGGCACCGAGGTGCTCCACACCGTAGTGTGCGCCGAGGCCGCCAGTGAACAGGCCATAGCCGTAGGCCACAGAGAAGGTGTCATTGCGGGTGATGCCGTAGGCTGTCAGACAGCGTGCCATGCACTCGCTCCAGACGCCGATGTCCTTGCGAGTGTAACCCACGATGGTGGGGTTACCCGTGGTACCTGATGATGCATGTACGCGGATTATTTCACTCTGTGGTGCAGCCTGCAAGCCGAAGGGATAGTTGTCACGCAGGTCCTTCTTCGTGGTGAAGGGCAGCTTCGTGATGTCCTCGATGGTCTGAATGTCATCGGGGCGGATGTCCATCTCTTGCAGTTTGTTACGATAAAAGGGAACATTGTGGTAGACGTACTCCACGATTTTGTGCAGGCGTTTGCCTTGGAGCGCGCTCATCTCGTCGCGGCTCATGCACTCTTTGTTAGGATTCCAAATCATTGTTTTAATTCATCTGTTGGTTAGATTTAATTGTTTCCCTTGCTGCAAAAGTACGACTTTTTTTAGGTTCTACCAAAAAAACAAGGGAAAAATATGCGGTATGTCGTGAAAATATATTATTTTTGCATCTGCATATCAAACCTTTAACAACTGACAGCTATGATAAACAAGGAACTCCTTCAGCCTGAAAGCATCGTCGTCATCGGCGGTTCAAACAATGTTCATAAGCCCGGTGGCGCCGTTGTGCGCAATCTTCTGAGTGGTGGCTACAGCGGTATCCTGCGCATAGTGAACCCCAAGGAAGACGAGGTTCAGGGCATCAAGGCTTTTCACGATGCACGTGAACTGCCGCCTACCGAACTGGCCATACTTGTTGTGGCAGCCAAGTTCTGTCCTGACTATGTGGAACTGCTGGCGAAGGAGAAAAATGTTCGCGCGTTCATTATTATTTCTGCAGGCTTCAGCGAGGAGACCCATGATGGAGCCGTACTGGAGCAGCGCATCCTTGATGTCTGTCAGTCGTACGGCTGTGCGCTGATTGGTCCCAACTGCATCGGTCTGCTGACGCGTTGGCACCACTCGGTGTTCACCAAGCCCATACCGCATCTGAACCCAAAAGGTGTCGATTTCATTTCAGGCAGCGGTGCTACAGCCGTGTTCATCCTTGAGAGTGCCGTCACCAAGGGACTTGCCTTCAACTCCGTATGGTCAGTAGGCAACGGTCGCCAGATAGGCGTGGAGTCCGTGCTGGAGTATATGGACGAGCATTTCGACCCCGAGCACGATTCGCACGTCAAACTGTTGTACATCGAGAACATTGCCGACCCCGACAAGATGCTCTATCACGCCACGTCGCTCATCCGCAAGGGCTGCCGCATAGCAGCCATCAAGGCTGGTTCGAGCGAGAGTGGCAGTCGAGCCGCATCAAGCCATACGGGTGCCATCGCCTCAAGCGACAGTGCCGTCGAGGCTTTGTTCCGTAAGGCGGGCATCGTGCGCTGTTTCAGCCGTGAGGAACTGACCACCGTGGGCTGCATCTTCACGCTGCCCCGTTTCACTGGCAAGAATTTTGCCATCGTCACCCATGCCGGCGGTCCTGGTGTCATGCTCACCGACGCCTTGTCGAAAGGAGGCATGCAGGTGCCGCCGCTCACGGGTCCTGCTGCTGAAGAGCTGAAGTCGAAGCTGTTGCCTGGCAGTAGTGTGGCCAACCCCATTGACATCCTGGCTACGGGCAATGCCGAGCACTTGGGCATAGCCATCGACGCCTGTGAACAGATGGACGACATCGATGCCATCATGGTCATCTTCGGTACGCCTGGCCTGGTGAAAATATTCGAAGTCTATGACGTGCTGCACAAGAAGATACAGGAGTGTCGCAAGCCCATTTTCCCCATACTGCCGAGTGTGAGCACGGCTGGCCCCGAGGTGCAGGAGTTCCTGAAGCGCGGACACGTCAACTTCAGCGACGAGGTGACGCTGGCCACCGCACTGACGCAGATTATGAAGACGCCTGAGCCGGCACGCTTCGAGGTCGAGCTTTATGGCACCGACATACCTCGTCTGCACAATCTTATCAGCAACATCAAGGAGAGCGGCTACGTGTCGCCCGACCTTGTGCGCGAGATTCTCTCCTGTGCAGGTATTCCCCTGGCTCCTGAACTCGTATCGACATCGATTGACGAGCTGTCGGACTTCGCTGAAAAGGTAGGCTACCCAGTGGTAGCCAAGGTCGTTGGACCCGTCCATAAGAGCGACGTTGGCGGCGTGGCACTGAATATCCGTTCCAGGGAGGTGCTGCAGGCCGAGTTCGACCGCATGATGCAGATACCCGGTGCGACGGCTGTGATGGTGCAGAAGATGATCAAGGGTACCGAACTGTTTGTGGGAGCGAAGTATGAGGAACGCTTCGGACATGTCGTGCTCTGCGGTCTAGGCGGCATCTTCGTCGAAGTGCTGCGCGACGTGTCCTCGGGCCTGGCCCCGTTGAGTTACGAGGAGGCTTACTCCATGATACACTCCCTGCGGGCCTATAAGATATTAAAAGGTACGCGAGGCCAGCAAGGCATCAACGAGCGCCGCTATGCCGAGATTATCGTCAGGCTCTCGACCCTGCTGCGCTTTGCCACCGAAATCAAGGAGATAGACATCAACCCCCTGCTGGCCGATGCCGACGATGTGACGGCTGTCGATGCCCGCATACTGGTGGAGAAATAGTCTGCCAACAACAAAGACCAACAAGAAAATGAAACTGAAGTTCAGCATCCAATACGCAACACAATGGGGTGAGTCGCTCCATGTGTTGCTCCGCTACCATAGCCAGGACGGCACCGAACGGTCGTCAGACCAGCTGATGACCACCGAGGACGGTGTGTCGTGGAAGCTGGAGACCGCTGTCATAGAGAGCCGCCAGCATCCTATCTGTTCTGTCACATACCACTACGAGGTGCAGGACGGCGACGGACGGCTGTTGCGCCGCGAGTGGTCGCAGGTGCCGCGTACCTACTGGTTCGATTCGACGAAGAATTACATCTTCGACGACCAGTGGCGTGACCGTCCGCTCTGTGCCCATCTCTATACCAACGCCTACCTGACCACTCAGCATGCTCCTCACGGCGAGCAGGTAGAGGCGCGCAGGCTGCCGCTGTACCGGCGTACAGCCCTTTTCCGCGTGTCGGCACCCCAGCTTGTGGCAGGCCAGTCGCTGGCACTCATAGGCAGTCATCCCATGACGGGCAGCTGGAGCACCGCCCGCTACCTGCGCATGGAGTACATCGGACAGCAGGAGTGGATGCTATCAGTCAACATGGATGCCGTCGGGCTGCCCCTGGAATACAAGTACGTGGTCATAGACGACCAGACGCATGAACTGCTGTCGTGGGAGGAAGGCGACAACCGTGTGGTCAGCGAGGAACTGAAGGACGGTGAGGTGCGCGTGCTCTATGGCGGCATGCTCCACATGAAGGAGAAGATGTGGCGGGCAGCCGGCGTGGTAGTGCCTGTGTTCTCGCTGCGTAGTGAACACTCCTTCGGCGTGGGCGACTTCGGCGACCTGCGCCGTCTGGTGGACTGGTGCGAGGAGACGGGCATGAAGGTCATACAGGTGCTGCCCGTCAACGACACGACGACCGACGGCCGCTGGCACGACTCCTATCCCTACAACATCACTTCGTGCTTCGCCCTACATCCCCACTATCTTGACCTCGAACAGTTGGGCGAGCTGAAGAGCCGTCAGAAGATGACCGCCTATCGTCGCCAGCAACGGGAGTTGAATGCATTGTCGTATAGCGACTATGAAGCCGTTGAGCGGGTGAAGTGCGACTACGTAAATGACATCTTTGCCGAACGTGGCGAGCAGGTCCTGGCCTCGAAGGAGTTCAAGTCCTGGCAGAAGGATAACGCGTGGTGGCTTGACGCTTATGCCGCCTGGAAGTCTGGCCTGACCTCAGCATCGCAGTCGTCCGACTTGACCTGCTATATACAGTACAACCTGCACCTCCAGTTGAAGGCCGCTGCCGACTATGCCCGCTCGAAAGGCATACTGCTGAAAGGCGACGTGCCCATAGGCGTCAACCGTGACAGCGTCGAGACGCAGACGCAACCCGAACTGTTCAATATGGACAGCTCCACAGGGGCCCCTCCCGATGCCTTCTCGCCGATAGGACAGAACTGGGGATTCCCGACATACCGTTGGGATGTTCAGGACCGTCCCGGCGTGACACCCTGGCTACGTCGCCGCTACCGCTGGATGGAACAGTATTTCGACGCCATACGACTGGACCATGTGTTGGGCTTCTTCCGCATTTGGGAGATACCTCAGGATGCTGTCTATGGCCTGCTGGGACACTTCTCGCCCGCACTGCCGCTGACCGTCGGCGAGATAGAGTACTTCGGACTGCCGTTCCGCCGGGACCTGTTCACCAGGCCCTTTATCAACGACCGTGTACTGGAGCGGCTCTTCGGCATGCACGCCCAGTATGTGCGCGACACGTTCCTCATTCAGAAGGCCTACGGGTTGTACGGCCTGAAGTCGGAATATGACACCCAGCGCAAGGTGGCAGCCCACTTCGAGGGGCAAGGCGACGAGAACAGTCTCTGGATCCGCGACGGCCTGCTGCGTCTCATTGCCAACGTCCTGTTTGTGGAAGATCCCCGCCAGCCGAAGATGTACCACCCCCGCATCATGGCCTTCCAGGAACCTGTCTTCGAGGCGCTCAGCAGCGACGAGAAAGAGGCATATATGAGAATCTACAACAACTTCTTCTACTATCGCCACTCCATGTTCTGGGGCGACGGAGCCATGCACCGGCTGGGCGACACACTCAGCGACTGCCGCATGCTGGTCTGTGCCGAAGACCTCGGCATGCTGCCCGACTGCGTGGAACCAGTGCTCGACGCTATGCGCATCCTGACACTCGAGATACAGACCATGCCCAAGCAGACTGGCTATGAATTCAGCCACCTCGATGGCTATCCCTACCGGTCGGTCGCTACGTTCGCCACACATGATATGTCACCTCTCAGGTTGTGGTGGGAGGAAAGTCCCGAGCGTACCCAGCGCTACTACGTCACCATGCTCCAGAAGCAGGGACGTGCCCCCGAACACCTGCCTGCCCATCTGGCCGAGGAAATCATTGCCCGCCACCTCTACTGTCCCTCGATGCTCTGCCTGCTGTCGCTTCAGGACTGGCTGGCTATGGACGGCGAGCTGCGGCGGAAGAATCCCCGCGAGGAGCGCATCAACGTGCCCAGCGATGCCTACAACCGCTGGCAGTGGCGCATGCACCTCACCATCGAACAGCTGCTGCAAGCTTCGAAATATAATAACAAGGTGCGCACAATGGTCACCCGTAGCAAACGATGAAGTTATACACGACTTATATTTTCGACCTCGACGGCACACTTCTCGACACCCTTGGCGATCTGGCAGCGTCAGTCAATGCCGCCCTGCGCACTTACCATCTGCCTGAGCATACCGTCGATGAGGTGCGTATGATGGTGGGCAACGGTGTCCGCCTGCTCATGGAGCGGGCGGTGCCCGATGGTAACGGCAATCCGCTGTTTGAAGAGGTGTTTGCTGCTTTCCGGCGTCATTACATGGAACACGCCCTTGATACGACGCGCCCGTATGACGGCATCCAGGAGACACTGGCGGCACTGAAACGACGCGGCTGCCGCACTGCGGTGGTCAGCAACAAGTTCGATGCTGCCACCAAAGAACTCTGCCGCCACTTCTTCAGCGACACTATTGACGTGGCCATAGGCGAAAACGAGGCTGCGGGCATACGGAAGAAGCCTATGCCAGACACCGTCATAGAGGCTCTGCGCCAACTCGGCACGGGCAGCGATGATGCCGTCTATGTGGGTGATAGCGATGTCGATATAGCCACCGCCCGCAACAGCGGGCTGCCCTGCATCAGTGTGCTCTGGGGGTTCCGTGACCGTTCATTCCTGCAGGCCCACGGTGGCACCTGCTTTGTCAGTCACCCTTCGGAGCTGCTGTCCTCTATGTAGTCAGGAGCCGGCAGGGGGTGCTTTACGTCCTCCTTGATGCCGAGCCGCTTCATTTCATTGGCTTTCTGCAGGATGCCCCGGGTGCCATCGACAGACTTCTGCATGTCGGCGAAGTCGGTGCCCAGCGTGTCAATGTCACGCCCAATCTTTGACATACGCTCTGCAAAAAGGCCGATGCGTGACACCAGTTGTTCGGCCAGTCCCACAATCTTCTTCTGGTTCTCGGTCTGGTTGTGCTGTCGCCAGGCTATCTGAATCATGCGTAGGATGGCAAACAGGTTCTGGGTGCTGGAAATAAAGACCTTCTTCTCGAAAGCGTCTGCCCATAGTTTCGGGTCACGGCTCAGTGCGGCCTGCAGTGCGGCCTCATTAGGCACGTACATGATGACGAAGTCGATGGCCGTGCGGGGCGGCTGGATATATCGGCTGTAGTCCTTGTTGGCCAGTTCCTTGAAATGTGAGCGCAGACTCTGCACATGACGGTCGAGCATCTGCTGACGGACGGTCTCTGATGGTTCGTTGACAAAGTCGTAGTAGGCTTTGATGCTGACTTTTGCATCGATGATGACATCCTGCTGGCCGGGATAGTGGAGTACGACGTCGGGACGCATGGCGCGGCCGGTGTCCTCGTTGCGGACGATGAATCCGTCCCGGTCGGTGATGGAGTCCTGTATGTCGTAGTCGAGTCCGCGCTTGAAACCCTGGGAGTCGAGCAGTTCCTGTAGCACCAGCTCGCCCCAGTCACCTGCCTGCTTCGAGTCACCCCGCAGGGCGTTGGTCAGCCGGGTGGCGGTCTTGTCCATCCGCTCAGCCTGTTCGCCCACTTGTCGCAGCCGCTCGGTCAGCGAGGCTGCAGTCTTGGCTGCCTCGCGGTCGCTCTCCATGATGGCTTTCTGCAGTTCGGCAAAGCTGTCGCCAAGGGGTTTGGTGATGTGCTCCATAGCTTCGCGGTTCTGTGTGCGCAGCTGGTCGCTGGTTTTCGACAGAATGGTGGTGGCCAGGTTCTGGAACTGTTCGCGGACGACGTTCAGCTGCTGCTGGAACTGTTCGCTGCGCAACTTGGTTTCGGCCTCGTTCCGCTCCTTCATCAGTTCAATCTCGTTGGCCAACGATGTGCAGGTGGCTGTCAGGTGGCGGTTCTCGGCCTGCAACTGTGCCACCTGTTCGTTTCTGGCATCCAGGTCTATGGACTTCAGCTTCAGCGATGTGGCGTTGGCTTCGGCTGACACGCGCAGTGCGGTATAGCGGCGGTTTGCCACGAGATAGGCAGCTACCACTCCTACTGCCATTCCCGCTATGATATACAAGAGGATCTCAAGCATTGTTCTTATCTGATTGTTGTTCGTTGCCTGCAAAGGTACGAAAAAAAATGGAACTACTGTTGGATGATTGATATTTATTTCGTACCTTTGCACGGTTATGAAGAAAATTATACTCATCACAGGCGGACAACGGTCGGGCAAAAGCGTGCAGGCCGAGCGGTTGGCACTGAGCCTGACAGACCGGCCGGTATATATGGCTACGGCCCGCGTCTGGGATGACGAGTTCCGGGAAAGGGTGCGTCGCCATCAGGAGCGCCGCGGACCCCAATGGACGAACATCGAGGAGGAGCGTTGCCTGAGCCGTCACGATGTGTCGGGACGTGTTGTGGTCATCGACTGTGTGACCTTGTGGCTGACGAACTACTTCTTCGACAATCCAGACACTGACAGCACGCTGGAAGCCGTGAAGGCCGAGTTTGACCGTTTCACGGCTCAGGATGCCACGTTCATCTTTGTCACCAACGAGATAGGCTCGGGCGGTGTCAGCGACAATGCCCTGCAGCGACGGTTTACCGACTTGGAGGGCTGGATGAATCAGTATATCGCCACGCGGGCTGACGAAGTGACGCTCATGGTATCGGGTATAGCAGTAAAAATCAAGTAAATGAGGACTTTCAGCATACAACCCGTTGACAGGGCCTTGGAGCCTGACATCCAACAGAAGATAGACAACCTGAACAAGCCGAAAGGCTCGCTCGGGCGGTTAGAGGAACTGGCCCTGCAGGTGTGTCTCATCCAGCAGACACTCCATCCAAGCCTTGCCTGTCCGTGTCACCTGCTGCTTGGCGGCGACCACGGTATTGAGCGCGAGGGCGTGAGCGTGTCACCGCGTGAAGTGACCTGGCAGCAAATGGTGAACTTCACCCGTGGTGGCGGCGGCGTCAACATGTTCTGCAGGCAGCACGGTTTCAAGTTGCGCATCGTTGATGTCGGCGTTGACCACGACCTGAGTGGCGTAGCAGGCATTATCGACCGTAAGGTGGGGTGGGGGACAAACAACTTCCTCTACGGGCCGGCTATGTCCGAGGCCGAGTTTGATGCGGCTCTGCAGGTGGGCGTTGACATGATTGATGACTGTCACGCCGAGGGTTGCCGAATTGTGAACATTGGCGAAATGGGCATTGGCAACACATCGCCGTCAAGCATCTGGATGCACCTGTTCTGTGACATACCGCTGGCCGAGTGTATCGGTGCCGGCGCAGGGCTGGACGACAAGGGCATCAGCCATAAGTACGAGGTGTTGCGGTCGGCTGTTGACAACTTCCTACAGTCCTCAGACCGTCATCCGCTGTCCGTCATCCGCCATTTCGGCGGCTTTGAGATGGTGTCGGCCATCGGGGCTATGCTCAGGGCTGCCGAGCTGAACCTTGTCATCTTGATTGACGGTTTCATTATGACCGCCTGTGCCCTGGCGGCCACGCAGCTCTTTCCTACAGTACAGGACTATATGATATTCACGCACTGCGGCGACGAGAGCGGCCACCGCCGCATGCTCGATGCGCTCGGCGCCCGACCCTTGCTCAGTCTCGGTCTGCGCTTAGGCGAGGGGACGGGAGCCTTGTGTGCCTTCCCCATTGTTGACAGTGCCGTCCGTATGATTAACGAAATGAACAACTTCAAAGATGCAGAAATCACTAAATACTTTTAGATGGTACGACAACCTCTGGGCAGCGTTCATCTTCTTCACGCGACTCCCTGCATGGCGGTTGTACCAGCCTCCCCGTTCGTCATACGCTGCCGTCGTGGAGTGGTGGCCCCTCGTGGGCTGGCTTACGGGCGGGGCTATGGCATCGGTCGTCTATTTCGGCAGCATGGTCATGCCGTCCGCTGTTGCGCTGCTGCTGGCTATTGCCGTCCGACTGCTGATGACTGGAGCCTTGCATGAGGACGGGCTGGCCGACTTCTTCGACGGCTTCGGGGGCGGAGGCACCGACCGCGAGCGCATCCTCACCATTATGAAGGATTCGCACATCGGCACCTACGGTGTCATTGGCCTGCTGCTCTATTTGGGTCTGCTTTACGTCACGCTGCTGACACTGCCCAGCCAGGTGGCTGCATTGGCCATACTGGCCGCCGACCCCTTTGCCAAGATGGTGACATCGCAGCTCATCCTGATGATGCCATACGCACGCACGGCTGAGACGGCTAAGAACAAGACCGTCTATCGTAAACCCTCGGTAGCGGCAGGCGTGTCGCTCGCCGTCCAGGGCTTGCTGCCTATGGCCCTGTTCCTGTGGCTGATGCGCAGTCAGGTGGAGTGGTCTGCTGTCATCTTCGTGCCCTGTCTCGTGATGTACTTCCTCTACCGGCTCATCTGGAGCCGCCTCCGTGGCTATACTGGCGACTGCTGCGGAGCCGTCTGCCTGTTAGTCGAACTGTCGTTTTACCTTAGCCTGTTGGTCAATTATGGAAGTGGTCTTGATTAGGCATACCAGTGTGGACGTTCCCAGGGGGACGTGCTACGGCCAGACCGATGTACCTCTGGCAGCTACGTTCGAGCAGGAGGCAGCCCGGACAAGGGAGCGGCTGGCCCGCTACGGGACTTTCGACCACGTATTCAGCTCACCCCTGTCGCGGGCGTTGAAACTGGCCCGATTCTGCGGCTACCCGCATCCTACGCTCGACAACCGCTTGAAGGAGCTGTCAATGGGCGACTGGGAGATGCAGCGCTATGACGACATCAAGGACCCGTATATCGACGAGTGGTATAAAGACTACCTGCACCTGCCCACACCCAACGGCGAGAGCTTCCCCGACCAGGTGGCGCGTGTCAGCAGCTTCCTGGACGAACTGAAGTCTCAGCCCTACCGGCGCGTGGCTGTCTTCGCCCACGGCGGCGTCTTGGCATCGGCTGGCATCTACGGCGGACTGTACTCCTTTGCGAGGGCCTGGGACCATCTGACACCCTACGGCGGCATCATCAGCATAACGATATGAACACCGTCCGTCGCACAGTTTAGACAAAAAATCCAGCTTTTTCTTTGTAGGTTGCAATTTATTTGCTACCTTTGCGCCACGATAACAGAGATATGACACAGAAAATTATAATTTTAGATTTCGGCTCACAGACGACCCAACTCATTGGTCGCCGGGTGCGCGAGTTAGACACCTTCTGCGAGATAATGCCCTACAACAAGTTCCCCGTTGACGACCCTTCGGTGATAGGCGTTATCCTGAGTGGCTCACCCTATTCGGTACACGACCCTGAGGCATTCCGTGTTGACCTCAGCCAGTTTGTCGGGCGTGTCCCCGTTCTGGGCATCTGCTATGGGGCGCAGTTCATCTCACACACCCTTGGAGGCAAGGTCGAGAAGGCCGACAGCCGCGAATATGGCCGTGCCAACCTGACGATGGTCGATACGTCCAACCCGCTCTTCAAGGACTTTGAGCAGCACTCACAGGTGTGGATGAGTCATGGCGACACCATCACCGCCATACCCGACGGCTTCGAAACGATAGCATCAACTAAAGATGTGAAGCAGGCTGGCTATTGGTCTCCCTCTCCCCTTGGTGAGGGGCAGGGTCAGGCTCCTGTCTTTGCCGTACAGTTCCACCCCGAAGTGTTCCACACGCTGCAGGGTACACAACTGCTGAAGAACTTCGTGGTTGATATCTGCGGCTCGCGTCAGGAGTGGAGCGCCGCCTCGTTCGTCGATTCCACCGTTGCTGAACTGAAGGAGCAGTTGGGCAATGACCGCGTTATTCTGGGACTCTCAGGCGGTGTTGACTCCAGCGTTGCTGCCGTCTTGCTGAACCGTGCCATCGGCAATCGCCTGACCTGTATCTTCGTCGATCACGGCATGTTGCGCAAGAACGAGTTCCGTCAGGTGATGGATGACTACCGTGTGCTGGGCTTGAATGTCATCGGTGTCGATGCCTCTGAAAAGTTCTTTGCCGACCTCGCTGGCGTCACCGACCCCGAGCAGAAGCGCAAAATCATCGGTCGCGACTTCGTGGAGGTGTTCAACGCCGAAGCCAAGAAAATCATCTCCGAAACTAATGAAGCCCCCTCGGAGGCAGTTGGTGGGGCTTGTCGTTGGCTCGCACAGGGTACCATCTACCCCGACCGCATCGAGTCGCTCAACATCACGGGCAAGGTCATCAAGAGCCACCACAATGTCGGCGGACTGCCCAAGGAGATGAACCTACAGCTCTGTGAGCCGCTGAAATGGCTGTTCAAGGATGAAGTGCGTCGTGTGGGGCGTCAGCTCGGCATGCCCGAACACCTCATAACGCGTCATCCCTTCCCAGGTCCTGGACTGGCTGTACGCATACTGGGCGACATCACCCCCGAGAAGGTACGCGTCCTGCAGGATGCCGACGACATCTATATCCGTGGATTACGTGAGTACAAAGTGAAACTCAGTGGCGAAGAGGCCCGCAAAGTGTTGGCTGCAGGTGTTCCTGCCGAGATGACCGACGGCGAGATAGAGGTCTCACTTTACGACCAGATATGGCAGGCCGGAGCCATCCTGCTCAGTACCGTCCGCTCGGTGGGCGTGATGGGCGACGAGCGCACCTACGAGCACCCCGTGGCCCTGCGTGCCGTCACCTCGTCAGATGCTATGACCGCAGACTGGGCCCATCTGCCCTACGACTTCCTGGCCAAGGTGTCGAACGAGATCATCAACAAGGTTCGCGGCGTCAACCGCGTCTGCTACGACATCTCCTCCAAACCACCCGCAACCATCGAGTGGGAGTAATTCGGTATCCCTTTGATTTCTGGGAAAAGTATTTTCAATTCACAGTAAATCAGTATTTTAGACCACTACTTTGTATAACTGTTTAGTTTTCAAAGTGGTGGTTTTTCTGTACAAGCATCTTCTATCGTCGCCGAGCGGCCTTTATTTTTGGCCGAACAGCTATAATTCTCCAAAATCCGTTGCTCGTTACAAGCTTTTTTTGTACCTTTGCAGCACAAACTAAGTACATACATTTACATTGATGAAAAGAACTATTACACTATTGCTGGCTGTCCTATTGCTGGCAGTCAGTACTACCGCCCAGAAACCTTGGGACAACGGAAAACTCAAGGTATCAGAGAACCAGAGGTTCCTTCAGTTCGAGAACGGCATGCCCTTCTTCTGGATGGGTGAGACAGCATGGCTTATGCCTGAGCGACTGAATCGCGACGAGGTGGCCTATTATCTGAAGACGTGTCGCGAGGCAGGCTATAACATGGCTCAGATACAAGTCCTCAACGGTGTGCCTGCCTACAATGTCTATGGCACACCCTCACATGACAAACAGGGTAAGCTACTCACTTCTGGGGCTTACACCTACTGGGACCACATGGACTATATCATCGATACAGCAGCCCAGAACGGTATCTATATCGGTATGGTGTGTATCTGGGGCGGACTGGTTAAGGCCGGCAAACTCAGCGTGGAGCAGGCCAAGACCTACGGTGCGTTTCTTGCCAACCGTTATAAAAACCATCCGAACATAGTATGGATCATCGGTGGCGACATTCAAGGAAACATCAAACCTGAGGTATGGGAGACTCTGGCCACAACCATCAAGTCAATTGACAAGAACCACCTGATGACCTATCACCCACGTGGACGCCACACCTCTGCCCAATGGTGGAGCAAGGCCAAGTGGATAGACTTCCACGCCTTCCAGAGTGGGCATCGCCGCTACGGGCAGCGTATGGGCAACAAAGACTACCCCATCCCTGATAATACGGAGGAAGACAATTGGATGTACGTGGACTCGACCTGGGCTTACAAACCCATCAAGCCCGTCATTGACGATGAGCCAATCTATGAGGAGATACCTCAGGGATTGCACGATGCTGACGAACCTTTCTGGAAAGCCTGTGACGTGCGTCGCTATGCCTACTGGAGCGTATTTGCCGGTAGTTGCGGACACACCTACGGCCATAATGCCATCATGCAGTTCTATCGCGACGGCTATGCCCCTGCCTATCATAACAAGAAAACGTGGACGGAAGCCCTCTATGATCCCGGCTTCAACCAGATGAAGTATTTGAAGAACCTGATGCTCTCACTTCCTTACTTCGAGCGCATACCCGATCAGAGCATCGTACTTGACAACGGCACGCAGTATGACCGTCTGGCTGCCACCCGAGGCAACGACTATCTGCTGGTTTACAACTACACCAGTCGCGATATGAGGATTGACTTCCGCAAGATCTCCGGCGAGAAGAAGAAGGTATGGTGGATGAACGCCGGCACAGGCAAGCTCACTTGGTTGGGCGAGTACGACAACAAGGTGTTGACTTTCCGTCCTCATAAGGTTGGGCCTGGTGTCAATGACGGCGTGCTCATCGCTATCGATTCATCAAAAAGCTACCTATCGAAAGAACAGCAACAGATTGACTCTGCGCCCATCAATGGACCTGTGATAGACCGAAACGAATAAACGTTTATTATATGGACAGAACGCTATACATCATCCCGAGGCTGTTGACTGCGGCTAATCATCGCGTGAGATAGAGCTTTTACTCTTTCCTCAGAATTTTGTAACTTTGTACCGTCAAGTAGAAAAACGATGCGTCAATGGAACTGAACGAACTAATCAACATGGTGAACGATGCAGTGTGGGGCTATGTGCTGATATTCCTTTTGGTGGGCTGTGGCCTGTGGTTTACATGGCGCACCCGCTTTGTGCAGTTCCGCATGGTGGGCGAGATGCTGAGGTTGCTCACCGACTCGGCCGTTGTCACCGTGGAGTCGCAGGTCAAGGAACCAGGGAAGCCGCAGAAGCACATCTCGTCATTCCAGGCATTTGCCGTCAGCGTAGCCACTCGTGTGGGCACTGGCAATCTGGCAGGCGTGGCTTCGGCCATTGCCATCGGCGGACCTGGAGCCGTGTTCTGGATGTGGGTCATCGCCATCGTGGGCTCGGCTACGGCCTTCGTGGAGTCCACACTGGCCCAGCTGTTCAAGCAGAAACACCAGGACTCGTTCATAGGCGGTCCTGCCTACTACATTCAGCATGGCCTGCATCTGCGGTGGATGGCCGTCACGTTTGCCATACTCATCACGCTGCAGTTTGGCCTCTCCAACAACTCCATCCAGGCCAACACCATTTGCGGAGCCATGCAGGAAGCCTTCGGATGGTCGCCCGTCTGGGTGGGTGTCGTGTTGGCGGCACTTGGCTTGTTTATCGTGTTTGGCGGCATCCAGCGCATCGCCCATGTCAGCTCCGTCTTGGTGCCAGTCATGGCTATTGGCTATGTGGTGCTGGCCGTCGTGGTGATAGCAATGAACGTAGAG
>Ga0326514_10000319_pt1 | contig 33009 bp, 50 predicted proteins | sample 3_2548_0518_D_FD_203653 | JGI IMG/M metagenome (GOLD analysis project Ga0326514, IMG submission 203653) | Bovine rumen microbial communities from UC Davis, California, United States - 3_2548_0518 | ecosystem: Host-associated > Mammals > Digestive system > Stomach > Rumen | place: USA... | reverse complement strand
ATATCTCGATAAATGTGATGATCCTCTTTTGGTTGATTTCTGTATAGAACAATTAAAGAAAAGAGGTAATTATGTTATATTTGAGGTAACTCCGAACATTCAGAAACTTAAGGCTATAAGTCTTGAATACTTAGTCCAATGTTCTGACTGCAAAAGAAAATAAATGGGTAAGGACTTCGGTCCAAACCCATTCTTTTTAATAACTAATTTTTTATAAACAAATGATTCAATTAAGCAAGGGCGGGAATATTAATCTCGCAAAAGAAGCTGAAGGAATTACAGTATTCCGAATGGGCTTAGCCTGGGATGCTAGCAATTCAGGAAACACTTGTGACCTGGATGTAGCAGCTATTCCTCTTAAAGAGGATGGCAAAGCAGTTGATCCTAATGCAATTTGTATGTACGGGCAGCTGAACTGGAAGGATGCTATCAAGCATTCAGGTGACAATCGTGATGGCGCTGCAGAAGGCGACGATGAGACAATCACTGTCGATACTGCTAAGTTACCAGCCGAAGTCGCTAAAGTTGTAGTTATCGTTAACATCTACGATGCTAAGAGAAAGCAGCAGAACTTTGGTATGGTAAAGAACGCTAAGGTTACTCTTTACAAGGGGGCTGAAGACACTTCTGAGTCAGACATTCTGGCTAAGTACGATCTTGAGGAAGACGCATCTATGTCAAGATGCCTCGTCTTCTGTGAACTCTATAAGAAAGACGGAGAGTGGAAGTTTAAGGCTATCAATGAGTCCAAGGGTAGCTTTAACGATACCACTTATCATGCAGTTCTTTCTAGTTATGGTATTGAATCTGCTCCATCTGACCTATGATTAATCTAAGCAAAGGCGGAAGAATTAATCTTTCGAAGGACGAGAATGGTAACTCTTTAGATAAGGTTTTCTTTGGAACTAACTGGGGAATGATTAGAAGAGCATTTGGTCTTGGTCGTGAAGCCGTGGACCTTGATGCTTCTGTAATTCTCCTGGATGCTAAAGGAAAGCATATCGATACTGTTTACTATGGACATCTGGATGCTCCTGGTATTCACCATTCTGAGGATGACCTAACAGGTGATGCTAATGGAGATGATGGAATGGACAATGAGACTGTTGAAGTAACACTGTCTAAAATTGATTCAAGAGTGCAGCATGTATTCTTTGTACTCAATTCTTATAGACATCATAAGTTTGATAAGATTCCTTATATAGGAATTCGTATCTATACTTCTCCTAATAATAAGCCCAAACAGAGAGTTTCTGACCCTGTGACTGTTCTTGCCCAGTATTCTTTGAAGGATATGGCAAGTGAGTTTGCTGGTAAGGAATCCATTATTCTTGGCGAAGCATATCGTCACAATGACGAATGGAAATTTAAGGCTGTAGGAGAGTTTGGTAACATTCAGAGTGTTTCGGATTTTCCTGCTGCATGTAAACAACTTATTTAACAATTAAAGTATGAACGATTTAGTAAAGAATATCTTAGCTGATAAGAAAATTGAGGCTGATGAAGTTGAACAGCTCAGAGTATCAATTTTTGCTGACGGAAAAGTTGACAAGGAAGAGGCCGAAGCCTTGTTCAAGCTTAACAATGAGGCTGATGAAAAGTGCCCAGAGTTCAAGGACCTTTTCGTTGAAGGTATCAAGTCATTCATTCTCGCTGACGGCAAGATTGACGATGAGGAGACAAAATTCCTCAAAGAGCAAATCTCTGCTGATGGCGAGATTGACGAGAATGAGAAGGCACTGCTCGAAGCTCTTGCAGCTGAGGTAGACCTTCCAGAAGAGCTTGCCAGTATAATTGACTAACCGTGATGGGACAGTTCCCGTTACGGGACTGTTCCATTTATTAAACAATTAAAGAGATGAAAGGTATAACAAACGAAAGAGCACAAGAGCTCAAATTACAATATGGAGAGAATGTTCTTTCTCCTGCAAAACGTGACCCTTGGTATATAATGCTCTTAGATGGATTTAAAGATCCTCTTATCATTATATTAAGTGTTGCTGCTATTCTGTCTTTAATCATTGGTATTATTAAGGCAGAGTACATGGAACCTATAGGTATCATAGCTGCTATTATATTGGCAGTGGGCGTAGGTTTCTGGAATACCTACAGTGCAAGCAAGAAGTTTGATCTCCTTCTTACTTATGCTGACGATACAAAAGTGAAGTGTTACAGAGATGGAGACATTATTGAAGTGGCACGAAGAGGTCTAGTTCCTGGAGATTATATTATTATAGAAGCAGGTGAAGAAGTACCTGCTGATGTAAATATTCTTTCTGGAACATGCACTTGTGATGAATCATCTTTCACTGGAGAGTCTAAACCAGTAAATAAAGGACCACTTAGTGCTGAAAAAGAAGGACTATTTGTCCAACAGAATAAGCTATTAAGAGGTTCTATCCTTTTAGAAGGTAGAGTTGAATGTATTGTAGAAGAGACAGGAGACAATACTATTCTAGGAGGAATGGCTAGACAAGCATCTGAAATTACAGATGTAGAAACTCCTCTCAATATACAACTTAATAGACTTGCTAGTCTTATAAACAAAATAGCCTTTTGCTCAGCTGGCTTGCTCATTATAGCACTTACTGTGAAGTATGTGTTTATTGATCAAGGCTACATAGGTAAAGAAACTCTTGGAATTGTTAACGATGGTTTGCAATTCTTAATGATAGCTGTTGCTCTTATAGTAGTAGCAGTACCAGAGGGACTTCCTATGGCTGTAACTCTTGCTCTTGCTTATAGTATGCGTAAGATGGCTAATGAGAATAATCTTATTAAGAAGATGCATGCTTGTGAAACTCTTGGTGCTACAACTCTCATTCTTACTGATAAGACTGGAACTCTTACTGAGAATAAGATGACTGTAGTATATAGAGACGTAAACATAGGCTTTGATGATATTGTTCTCAATAGTACGGCATTTAATCATGTAGGTAATCCTACTGAACAAGCTCTTATTCGTAGTCTCAATACCACAGATGAAGCAATTCGTCAAGCAAGGGAATCTACACCCGTAGCATATAGAGAGGAATTCAATTCCGATCGTAAGTATATGAAGTCTGCAATTAAAAAGCAAGACGGAAGATACTTAGTAATGATTAAAGGCGCTCCTGAGATTATAACTTCATTCTGTAAAGAATCAAATGATGCTTATAAACAGGAGCAATCTAGGGGTAGAAGAGTTATAGGATTCGCTGTCAAAGTATTAGATAATCTGGATAATGTAGAAGAGAACGTAGACTTCGAATACATGGGATTCATGGCAATAGAAGACCCAGTACGTTCCAATGTTCCTAATGCTATTAAACAGGCTAAGGCAGCAGGTATCAAGGTTAAAATCGTAACAGGTGACAATGCAGAAACTGCAAAAGAAATTGCAAGGCAAGCTAAGATTGCTGATTATCCTAATGTCCTTCTTGGTAAAGACATTATTAATGCCAATCTATCTGTTATTAGCAATACTGATGTATTTGCTCGTACGAGACCTGAGGATAAACAGCTGTTGGTAAAGAATTTCCAATTTCTTGGAGAAGTTGTAGCCATGACAGGTGATGGCACAAATGATGCTCCAGCTCTTAACCATGCAGAAGTTGGAATTGCAATGAACAATGGTACAGATGTTGCAAAAGAGGCAGCAGATGTTGTACTCTTAGATAATTCATTCCCAAGTATCGTTACTGGTATTAAATGGGGAAGAAGCCTATATAAGAATATACAACATTTCATTCTTTTCCAGCTTACTATTAATGTTGTAGCTATTCTTACTGCAATCATTGGTCCATTTATAGGAGTTAATTTACCATTCACTGTTACTCAGATGTTATGGGTAAATCTTATAATGGATACATTTGCTGCACTTGCTCTTGCTACAGAACCTGCAAATGATTCTGTAATGAACGAACATCCAAGAAATCCTAAAGCCTTTATAATCACACATAATATGTGGGTAGAAATAGGGGTTAAAGGATTAATATTCTTCATTATTATGGTAACACTATTAGTAACTGATTGGGTAAATCTTACTCAATTCTTTACTATCTTTGTAATGTTACAGTGGTGGAACCTATTTAATGCAAGAGTATTTGGACAGAATCGCTCTATATTTAATAATCTTGGAAATAACTGGGCATTTACAGGTATTGTACTTGTGATCCTAGTTGGGCAGTTCCTTATTGTACAGTTTGGTGGAGATATGTTCCGTACTGAACCACTTACATGGGAACAATGGCTATATATCATAGGAGGAACTTCATTTGTAGCAATATTTAATGAACTAATCCATTGGTGTAAAAGGTTATACAGTATATAGACGTTCATCTCTTAAATATTGTTAAACAGTTTTATTTGTAGTCATATACATTTATCTCTGTTGGAGAGAGTTACCTTTAGTTAGTAATCCATAATAAACTCTCTCCTGATGGCTCCATGGTGGAATTGATAGACACGTCAGATTTAAGATCTGATGGCCAGGAATGGCCGTGTGGGTTTGAGTCCCACTGGAGCTACAATTAATAACTTAAAATTTTAAACAAATGTATTCAGAATCAGAAATTAAAGAGGATATGGATAAACTCCGTGCCCATATCGACGCTCTTGCAGATAAATACGGAGATGACTTTAGCTGTATTTTGTCAGCTGGAGTAAGTATGGAAGACACTTGGGCAGGAAGTTGCCTTTCGTGTGGAGCCCCTTACTTGATGCATCAAGCTTGTCATGTACTTCTAGAAAATCCCAAATTCATTGATGAGTTCTTTGATGCAGTAAAATGTGTTCTTTCAAAGCGTGGACAAGATCGTCCTGAGTTCTTAAAGGAAATGATGAAAGAATCAATTGAAAGTGTAAAGCGTATGCTTATAATGGAGACTGAACATTATAAAAAGTGTATGGCTGAAAAGGAAGCTGATGAGGCTGTCCAAGACTTATTAAAACAAGCAGGATTTAAAAATTAATAAATAAATGATGTGGCTGAACAAGCTTTGCATAAGAAGCTAAGGCACATGCTTACTTTCTGAAAAGGTTGTAAGTGTGGTTAGGAAATACACAGTATATAGCATACAAGATAGAGCGGGTACGATCAACCTTGTCTCTTGAGTAGTACGCCAAGTTTATTATCTGATTATGTGCAGCGTTGAAGGTAGTCAATCCTTCCTCAATAAATAACAAACTAGATAACGTCGACAATTCTATTTGGTTTAGTTATGAGTGGCTGAACAATACGGAGTGTATCACAGAATTTGAGGGTAATCAGTAATCCCTCCATCATTTATATTAGGGACAGTGGCGCAACGGTTGAGACGCACTTGACTTAGGATCAAGAAACCTAAAGGTTTGTGGGGGTTCGAATCCCTTCTGTCCCACTAAAACCACAAGTGAAATGAGAGAAGATTTATTATTTCAAGTATTAGAACATGCACCTACAACTGCAAGTGCTTTTGATTATCTAAAAGATCCCTTATATCGTAATGATTTAAAGGCTCTTTTACGTATGTATGACATTCTTCCTCTTATGGGTAAACTTATTCTTCAAGAAATAGAGGATAGACTCAAAAATGCAGATCTAATTATTCAATCTCTAAAGAAAGATTTGCCCAAAATATCTGATTGGTTCAGTGAAAATTCACGTGAAGTAGCTAAAAGATATAAAGAGGATGAAGTACAACATAAGTGTGCTACTATCACTGGAGAATTACATCTTCAGAATAGAATGATGGATGACTTATCTAGAAAGATTCTACCTTATATAAGTAAGGATACTAGAAGACTTTGGAAAAGTAATCCTAAATTCTACGATTTAATGTCTGCAGGAAGGATTAGAAAGTTTGTAAAAAAGTATATTGCTTTACTATCTTTATATGATTCCTTAATGGATACTGAAAATCTTATTACTTATAAAAAGGAAGTAATAGACAGATGTATTCCTATGGGACAACTTGAAGTAGGACAGACTTTTATATTCCCTTATGCAGAACATGCTATGGATGATGGTGGACAAGAATTTACTTATGCAGGATTATCAGAAGAAGATATTCCTGGAGATCCTGAAAATAAGAATATTGTATGTCTTTACAGAAAGATAAGTGACAGTATCCTTATTACTTATAAGGAACAAAATGCTCTCAGAGCAGTAATTCCTACAATCCAAATATAAGGAGGAACTCAGATAGCTTAATGGTTAAAGCCCTGGATTTTACTAGGAGATTGAAGGTTCGAATCCTTCTCTGAGTACAATAAACAACTTTGTTATGAAAAAGGTTACAACTTTATTCAGTAAGAAGGACACTAGGGATGTCCTCAACTCAGAAGCAAATATCTTTGAACAAGAGAAGTTTGCAAGAGAGCATCATACTCTTTCTGAGAATGGTAGTGACAAGTACACTACTACAGGAAATGTGTTTTTAGATGACTTTGCTATGTTATCTAAATACAAAGCACCGCGTGATGTAGATAACATCTTTGAAACTATGGATAAGTTATGGAGTCACGATCCACTTCGTACTTTACAACTTACTGTATTTCTAAGATTAATCACTCGTAAGACTGTTCTATTTAATGGAGATAAACTTTCCACACAAAGAGGACAGGGATTAAGACATGAGTTCTTAGGAAGATTATTATGGCTTGCTTATATGCATGCTGATACATTTAAAAAGAATATGCAATACTTTGTAGTTGCAGGTTCTTGGAAAGATGTGTTTGATTTACTAAGATATGACCTCTCATACAATGGCAAGGATCATCCCATGCTTCCTTGGGGATTTATGATGGAGTTTATATCAGATGGTCTTGAAAGTGAGAGTCAATCCAACCTAGTAAAGAAGTATCTTCCTCAGATATATAGTGCTAATCATTGTAATACTTTACAAAAGCAGTGTAATGCTGTGATTGGAAGACGTATTGCTAGATTCTTATTTGGTAATCCAGAGGATAATCAAGATAAGATTCATAATGCTATAGAGTACAGAAAATTAAAGACTTCTGGAAATGCACATGATTGGCAGAAGAAGATTGCACAGCAAGACTATCTTCATATTAATTGGGATACAATAGCAGGCCGGGCTCTACAGAAACTTGTTAATTCTAAGTTCTTAGAGAATCATAATCTTGAGGAAGTATTTAGTAATTGGATGCTTAATCAGGAAACTGCTAAGTATACAGGTTATCCTTATGAACTATTTAAAGATGGAGGTTATAGTTATGAAGTTCGTAACTCTAAAAATCTTATAAATAGTTTATATCCCAAGAAGTATCAAAGAGAACTTGTTAATAAACAATTCTTACAACTTATTGAAACTGCTAAGCAGGATATGAACAGACAAACTGGATTCATTGTAGCTATGGATGTATCAGGTTCTATGACATCTAAGTGCACAGGTTCAACTACTATGTCTGCTTATTCTGTTGCTAGAGCAATGGCTTTGTATTTCTCTTACTTATTAAAAGGTAAGTTTGCAAATACTTTGCTTGCTTTTAGTAACAAAGTAGTAATAGATAAGTTTGAAGGCTCTACTCCTATTGAGAAGTACTATAATGGATACTACAAGTATTCTGCTTGCAATACTAACTTCTTCCAGATTGCCCAATTATTTGGACAACTGAAAGCTAAGGGTTATCCTGAATCAGACTTCCCAACTGGTGTAGTATGTCTTTCAGATGGAGAGTTTAATAGACAGACAGGAGATTGGAATACTACAGGTACATCTGATTGGGCAACTAGAGATGTTTCTTCAAGAGAAACCGTCTTTGAAGCTTTCAAGAAGCACCTTCTTAAATGTGGATTCTCTAAGGAGTATGTAGATAACTTTAAATTAGTTCTTTGGGATATTCCTAATGAGTATTACAAAGACAATACTCCAAAGTTTGAAGCATTAGCCAACACTCCCAATATATTTCATATGAGTGGATTTGATCCTGCTGGTTTAGCTTTCTTAACAGGAACTAAACAAGTAACAACAATTCCACGTACGCCAGAAGAGTTGTTTGAAACTGCAATGCAACAAGAGCTTATTCAATTGTTAGAGGTATAAAACGCCCCACTTCAAGGAGCCCACTGTGAAGTTCGCTCCTCTATTATATAAATATGGAAAAGATACCTGTAGAATTCTTGTTGAAGTATAGTAGACAAGAAGTTGGAGAGCTGAAGTCAGAAATTGATGAACTGAACTTTATTATTAAGGAAAAAGATAAAGAAATTGAGAAGTTGACAAAGAAAGTAAAGAAATATCAAGATCTTACAAAGCAATTAAATCCTACATTACAAGTTAATCGTAATCTTTCTAATATACTTCATACTTGGAATAGTATTAAAACTCGTAGAGAAGTGAAAAGAGAGAAAAAACGAATTCGATTATATGAAAGAGCATCTAAATATTACAATGCTTGGTATGAGGGATGTAAGTTGCTACTTTCAATTCTTCAAGAAGTAAGAACAACTGATTTAAATGCAACTCCAGAATAAATTGTAAATTTTTGTTAATTTATTTGGAATTGTCAATTTTATGGTTAGAATTGTATTCCCAACCTGGCAAGATATAAAGAAGTCTTACAGCAAATTTCAATATTTATGCTTTTTAATTTGGAAAGGAGTAGTTTGAATAAGACTTCTTAATTGGGGACATGGTGAAATGGTTATCACAAGTCCCTTTAATGTGTCCTTGGCCGAGTGGTTTAAGGCAGCAGGCTGTTAACCTGCCGAAGTTATTATTAACTTCCGAGGGTTCGAATCCCCCAGGGCACGCAAATTATACTATAAAGAAGTGCTGACTCGTAAGAGTACCACAGCAAAGCTTTCAATTATGTAAGCAATTAAGTTTTATTAACCGAGGACTGCTAAGTTGAGGAGGCTGAGAGGCACTTCTTCTATCTAAATTCAGTAGTACAAAACGAAACAGTCCTCACTTTTATTTTAACTCTATTTAACATTCAAACCTTTTTACTATTCAAACCTATTCATATATTCGAATATATGAAATTTAATAAGGTTTGAATATGAAAAGTAAATGGGAGTCTGAAAAGGACTATTTGGAAAAGTCCATATTAGAAGATGGTAAATCTTATGAAGAATTAGGTAGAGAATATGGGTGCTCTGGTTCTAATATTAAAAAAGTAGCAATTAGATTAGGAATAGAATTACCACAAAGGCGTAAGATAAATCCTTGTGAGAAGTTTGATCAGAGTTCTAGAAAAATAATAAGATATTGTCCAAATTGTGGCAAAGAAATACATGCTCCTAATAAGTATTGTAGCAATGAATGTCAAAAGGAATATGAGCACAAGCAAAAATATCAAAAGATATTAGATGGAGATGAATCTATTATGAGAGCTAATTATTGTCCCTCTATATTTAGAAATGATATACTTGAAGAACAAGGTGGAGTTTGTGCCATATGTGGAATAAAACCTGAATGGAATGGAAAAGAATTAATATTTATAGTAGATCATATAGACGGACATGCTGCTAATAATCATAGAAGTAATCTAAGATGTATTTGTCCAAATTGTGATTCTCAATTAGATACCTATAAATCAAAGAATAAAAGTAGTGATAGAACTTATCGTTATGCTACTAAGGAGGGAGGGCAGGATGGATAATGCACCAGTCTTCTAAACTGGCGGACTGAGAGGTCTTTCTGGGTTCGAGTCCCAGTCCCTTCACTATGAATTTAGTATTATTTATTCTTATCTCCTTAATAAATGTGTTCTTACACATATTTAGAAGTATTTTAGTAATTAAATCCTCTAAACTAAGTGCATCAACTATGAATTGTATTACATATACATTCAGTGCTGTTGTAGTTAAGTTTATCTCTGAAAGCAGCTTGTTAGTAGCTATAATTGTTGCAACCTCAACTAACTTTATAGGCTGTTATTTAGCAATGTACGTTTATGAACAATACGATAAAAGAAAATCTAAGAAAGTGGTTTTATCAAATTAATCATGCTAAGTACAAGCATTATTTTGAGGAATGGTATAATAATCTCACTCCAGCACAATTAAGATGGTATGAAAAGGTATTCTAGATAAGACTTATTTTATTAAACAAGAAATTAAAATGAAGAAACTTTTAGGATTAGTTATGGTATTTCTCTTCAGCTTAATGATAGGCTTGTAGAGTTGTACTAATTGTTCAAATCAGCCTAAAGTAAAGGCACAAACAGAAATTGTTTCTACAATAGATGTAGACCATACAATTGCTTTAGATAGACAGACAATGTATGTAAACTACAAAGATGATTATCGTTGGTATGAAACAGAAATTCTTCTCCCAGAATTTATGGATTCAGATAATGCGACAAGTAGTCCAGAGATGGTTGTAAACATTTTACAAAGTATTGTTGAGAAAGGTAATGGTGCTGATGTATGGGTACACAAGTTTCAACACTTTAAGGATGGAACAGTTGCACATGACTCTATTCAAGGTTTCTGGATTGAAAATTATGCATTAAATGATGAAGTAATTAAACTTAATTATACAGAAGCTTGGGATAGAATGATGGCAACTAATTATCCTAAGCCACATTCAAGACACGTTACTTTAAGAAATCCAATTGGTCCTGTTGCAATTAATACACAATGGATTTTTGGTAATATACATGAACAAATCTGGATTGATGCTGTAACAGGTAATGCTACAAATTCAAATCCAGCATTTCCAAAAGGATTCAAAATGCCATTGGGGGAATGGCCTTGAATATCACATGCAAAAACTATTTAGTAATAGGTATAGTTTTTTAATAGTTGGTCTTACAATTAGTTATTCTAATTGTGAGAAATGCGCTTGACTTTTTCTTATCTATTGGGGAACAATTTTGTTCCCACTTGGGCTGTATAGTGTAACTGGCTAACACGCTAGCTTTGCAAGCTGGAATTGGAGTTCGAGTCTCATATGGTCCACAAATCTGTTCTTTGCCCCGTAGGACAATAAGTACCAAATCTAAAGAGGTCGTACAGCAAGATTTTCTTATACTAAAATGATGAAAATTAAGGAATTTTAAATCAACCCTAGGTTAAAATCCTAGTATTACGAGTGGGTACTTCTTGTAGTAGCAGCATTGGGTTGCATAACAATTATTGACCTCTTAAATGGTTCAGTGAGCTCCCATGGCGGGAGACCCGGCCTGTCACGTCGTGCAAATAAGGGTTCGAATCCCTTCTGAACCGCAATCCAAAACATAAAACAATTAAAGTGTTAGTAGGCTTATGGATAATAGTATTTTGAAAGTTGACCAGGAAATAGTTAATAAACACTTATTGCCTGGAGAAACTATTAAGACAGTCCTACAAACACCAGGAAAGAAACTTAGAGGATTACTAACCTCTAAGGGCAGAGCAATATTTATAAGTACATCTAGTAAAAGACAAGATGTTGCTAAATATTTATCTGTTATTGCATCCGCTAAAGCATGGAATCTTAGTATCAGTACTGAAGGTTCTCATTTAGTGTGTCTCTTATATCCCTAATGGGTGGTATGCACAGGTAGCATAATTGGAAGTGTGGCTAGACTCCAAATCTAGAAAGCGTGGGTTCGATTCCTTCTCTGTGCGCTTTTTCCTCATATTTATTAAACAAAAAAAAATGATCTCATTAAGTACTTGGTCTGTGAAGATAGAGTACTCTATTTAGGCAATTGTCCGAGCGGCAGAGGTCGGGGTCTGCAAAACCCTGTAGGCAGGTTCGACTCCTGTATTGCCTTCATAACATAGTGGTCGAGTGAAACTGGATATATAAATCACATCTGTCTCATAAGCAGATAATAGTGGGTTCGACTCCCACGACCACAACAAATAGTTCATTTGAATATTTTATAGATTTCTCTGTAGTATCTCCAAGTAGGAGTGGATGAAACGAGAGAAGAAGAGGAATCTTTCTGGGAGGTTATACCGTAAGTGGTAGCGGGACGCACTGTAAATGCGTTTGCTTCGGCATCGGGGTGTTCGACTCACTCACCTCCCACTTAAAGAACACGTCAGCAATTTATTTATATATTTAAAAAAGGAATATGTTTAGTTGTGTGTTCTTCTTATTCTTCCATAGTTTAGCAGGTTAGAATACTCGATTTGTAATCCTGAGACCTCAGTTCGAATCTGAGTGGAAGATCTATTCGCACCGTTCTAAGTGCAGACTTAGGACTGTTGTGGTTACGTGGTTTCTTTCGCGGTGACACCTATTGGTGGAAAGAGCCAAAAGAGTACTTACAGCAATGTTTCTTGTACTAAGTTATATGAACAAAGTTGTTGTACTCTTAGAGCGGGCTTCGGTCCGCTCTTTTGCCCTCATCGTATATCGGTCAGTGCTGGAAACAGACGATTACCCCTGCCTTTTAAGCAGGTAAGCATGGTTCGACTCCATGTGGGGGCACTTATGAAAATAAAAATAGCAAAAGTTGATTGTTCCTTAATGAATTTTGGAACTATAGTAGATTGTAGACCAGCAGTATGTTTCTTATGTAAAGAGCATAAAGCAACATGGTTTGAAGAAAGAGAAGTTACTCCTAAAGAACTTGTAGATTTAATTAAAGAATTTAAATATGTTATCAGATAAAGAGTACGTACAGCAAGACTTTAAAGTGGTTCAAAGAATGACTCATAAGTTAAACTGAATAGGTTCAAATCCTTAAATATGTACTCTTTTAATAGGGCTATAGCTTAATAGGTTAAAGCGCCACCCTGATAAGGTGGAGAGTCCCAGTTCGATCCTGGGTAGCCCTACAACTGTCCAAATAAAACAAACATTCATCAAACCAAACGATTTCATTTTAAAACAATTACACAACAAATGTTTCTGCTTAGGCAGGAATGTTTTTAGTGTGAACTTCCGGAGTACGTGTACTCTGGGAGTGTTTTGTTTTGGACTCAGTCCCATTAGGTTGCAAACTAGTGGGACTATTTGGGGCAGAAGCTAACTCGGTAGAAGCGCCAGACTGAAAATCTGGAGGAGGTCGTCCAACTCGACCCTGCCCCACTAAAGAGTGCATACAGCAAAATCTAGGTCCGAATTTTTAACTCGATAATCTGTAATAAGCACTCTTTTTGAATAAGAAGTTAATACCAATGGTGAAATACGCCTAAAGATCTCATACAGCAAATTATATTTACTTGAGCAGACGTAATTCAGTATTTAGAGATCTTTCAAGGAGCACAAACAGCAACTATTTATGTACGTATGATTGTCATTCATAGAAGTAGTAAAGTGCTCCTTTTTAAATGAAATTTACTTAAAATTATGAATAATCCATTTAAAGAAGACAAAGTTGCAAGAGCAAAAGGTGAAGCTGAGGAGTTTTACCAAATTAAAGAGAAGATGGGGGAATTATGGATTACTTATGATGGAATTCCAATCATCCCAGAATCACTATTAAAGAAACAAGCACTTGAAACTCTAAAAGAGTTGAGAGAGCTATATGTTAAATCTAAAAATGTTATAAAAGATGAAGCTTAATGTATTATTAGCATTACGTCAGAAGCTTGGTAATCGTTACAATCAGATGGTTGGAGATTATACAAGTTTCTTTAAGAACAAGCAAGGTGCCTTTAGAGGTACTTTGAAGACACATTCACCTCTTGAAGGCTATCCTGTAGATATTACTAAGGTAGCCAATGAACGTGTCGTTACAACAGTAAAGGAGAAAATGGATTGGTTTATCAAGGAAGCTTTAGAGTGCTTTAACACTTCCTTAGCTATTGAAGCTTCCAACGGTGAAGGTGCTCCTGCTGTTCCACTTGAGTTTGATGGAAAAATTTATGGACCTTATCCAGCTACAGTTCTTCTTAGAATGAGAGGAATATTTGAGAATGAGAAGTTCGCTCAGATGCTTGGACTTATTCCTGTTAGAGAAGCTACTAAAGTTTGGGTTGAGGCTGACGAAGATGAGGATTATAAGAAACGTGGTATTGTTCAGACTGAACGTCAAAGTGGCGAAACTAAAACTACTGAGACACATGAGGAGATTCTGAAAGATCCTAATCTTGATCCAGAACACCTACCATCTAATTATCGTGCCCTCACAACTAAGGTTACTTCTACCATGAAGACTGGTGACTATACTACTCAGTTCTTTAGTGGTGAATGGACACATGAGAAGCGAGCTGCTCTTTTAAAGAGGAGAAGTGAACTTCTTGACGCTATTGATGTTGCACTTCAAATGGTTAATGACCGTGAAGCTAAAGAGTGCAAAATTGATGATCTCTTAAAGCATCTTATTTATGGATAATATATAAATTTTATTTTTGACCATAGCTTTAGCTTTACACATTAGCATTACGCAATCCTAGATGATTAGTATTAGCATTGTGGTCAGAGCTTTAGCATTTATGGTTACTGTATATTACGTACCTTGACGACTATTACAGTTCCGATAATCGCGGGTTCAAATCCCGCCTCCCCCTCTATCAGAGTTCTTTGGAACTCTGCCTTTTCACCTTAGTCATTGCTTGTGAAAGTAGTGACTATATGGGGGAGTCGTCTAGTGGTCCAAGACATCGGAGTTAAAAAAAGCTTTAGCATAAAGAGGTATAATGTAATGTACAAATGTTTATGGGTTAGTAAGACGGATTTGTCGCTAATCCTAGGGGGAGTAGATCAGTGGTAGATCAATAGTCGCCAAACTGTATGACGGTGGTTCGAATCCATCCTCCCCTGCATGGCTACCTTTTTTAATTATTATTTATATTATATTCTTAGAGTCTCAGTTCGTGAGAATAGAGACTTATTTGGCGCAGTGCTGGAATAAGTGACTTAGCGGAGCTAAGCGCACGATTGGTTAGACAGGTCTAGATACTAATCTAGATGTACAAATATTCTAGGTATGTACGTGTGAGTTCGAATCTCTCCTGCACCACATAAAGAGAACAAACAGCAATTCATAACAAGGATTGGGTCCCGTTAGTGGTGGTTGAAATCCATCTCCCTCCGCACCCTAAAATCTTTTTCATCGGGAGGGATAGTGTAATATTCATAGCACAACGTATGCTTAGTTCTCTTTTAAAGAAATAAATTCTCTATTCAAAGAGGTGGGTGAGACGTTGCCCTGTCAAGGAATGCCCTAGTTCGAGGTAATTTGCGCATAAAGACTCGATATGTGTTGTAGTTAATAAGCTAAAGTAGATGTTAACAATCTCTTTAGACGAAAGACTACGTACATTCCGAATAGAGAAAGGGAGAGACTTTGTTCTCTCCCAAATTGGAGGTGTAAGCCTAATTGGTAAGGCAGAAGTCCTGAAAACTTCTAGTAATCGGTAAAACGGTGTGCTGGTTCAAGTCCAGTCGCCTCCTCTATGAAAAAATGTTTATTACACAAGTGTGATGCTCATTGTTGTTATAATATAGCATTCGAGCATGGTGAATTAGAAAGATTTTCTAGTATGATTGTCAATCCTGTAATTGCTTTTACTCCATTCGGAGGTGTAAGAATTGCTATGACTGACATGGATCTTGACAGAAACAAATGTCCCTTCTTACGGGCTGATCGTAAATGCAATATTTATGAAAATAGGCCTGATGTGTGTAGAAAAATGGGAGAAATTCCAGAATTACCTTGCAAATACTTTAGGGAGAGTAAACCTTGATGGTGATAGGGTCTCACTGCTAATGAGTTCGGTCGTGAATAACGGCTTCAGTTCGATTCTGATGCTCTCCTCTATTGTTTAACAATTAAAGTGAAAGAAAATGATACATGATTACGAAAAACCGGACAAGCCTACAAATAATAGGATTCCGAGAAAAGCTCCAAAGTTAGAAATCCCTAAAGAAACTAGTAATGAATTATGGTATCAATAGAAAGAAAAGTTAAAGACCTGATCGAGAATAAGCTTGGAATTAATCCTAAGCATTACTCAGAGGAATCTAATTTTAGAGAGGATTTAGGATGTGATTCTCTTGATTTTATAGACCTTATAATGGAAACAGAAAGAGAATTTAATATTGCAATTCCTGATAGTGATATTGACCAAGTTAGTACAGTAAAGGGATTAATAAACTATGTAAAAGAACGTTTAGATTAACGTTCTGAGGGCCCTTAGCTCAGTCGGTTAGAGCAACAGACTCATAATCTGGAGGTCGAAGGTTCAAGCCCTTCAGGGCCCACAATTATTAATTTAAAACTCTTGACAAATGAAATTTATTAGAAATGAAAATGGACAAGCTGGTTCTGTTATAGAGCCTGAACTTGTTAGTTATGATCGAGCCACAGAGATTGTTAATTCTCTTATAGGCTCTGACGGGTGTATTTATCCAATTCCATATTCCTTTATAAAGGATGATACATTGGATACTCTTAATTGGGTTATGCAAGCACTTGGACTTTATACTTTTCCAACTCTTGAATTATGTGAATGGTTAGAATCTCAAATTGACGATAATCCTGAATATGAACCTCATTCTGCTATAGAAATATGTGCAGGAACGGGGTGGATTGGACGTCAACTTAGAATTCCTATTACTGATGTAAAGAATATGGAAAATCCAGAGGTTCAAAAAGTTATGCTTGATTCTATGTCTGTACCTACTATATATGCTAATGATGTAGAAACATTAGAGGCTTCTGAAGCTATAAATAAATATAAACCAGATATAGTAATCGGAAGCTATGTAACATCTAAGCAGTTAATAGATAAAATAGATAGGAAGAAAGCAATAACTATAGGAGTTAAACTACCATACGGTGGAGTTCTTAAACAGAACCTTATAGATATAGTTAGAAAAGAGGTTAAGGTTGGAGTAGATGTACGAGGTATTTGTAGAAAGGTCTATAAAGTAATACTTGTATGTAATATGAGAGTACATAGAAATGAATCTTATATATCTCTTCCACATAAAACTTTATCTTTTCCTTGGCTAGTCACAAGAGGTGATACTTCTCAATCTAAAATATTAATATTTGAAAATAAACTATGGTAGATCGATCTTACTACAATGGAAAGATTCTTGGAACTTTATATAGTATCCTAGACAAGCATCCAGATTTAAGATTCTGTCAACTCTTATCCATTTTAGATTTAGATAAAGATAATTTTTATGAAGAGCCAGATAAAACCTTGCAAAGAATATACGGAAGTCACTTTTTTAAGAACTAAAGATGATCCTCTGTATAACTTTAAATACGGAGTAGTTAGTATTTTTGTCAATAGTTATGAAAAGGTTACTACAAGAAGAGGAGATATGCTTAAGGTGCCAATACAAGTTAAAAATGGTAGGGATGAAGCCTTAGTAAAAGCATATGAAGTTTCTTATACATCTGAATATATGTATATTCCTCTAAAGTATATTATGTCAATTAAGGAAGGCGTCAGCACTGAAAATTTATAAAGTAGTTGTGGTTTTAGGTTTTTAGTTATTGGCCTTCCTTTTCGGGGATAGAGTCTTCGGACTCTTCCCTTTTTATTTGTATGATAGAATTTAGTTTAAAACACAGCAGCTCTTCTGGTTGGAAGAAGAAGTATCCTAGAAGGAAAATTAATGAGGGAGATTTTAAGCATCAAAGTATGCATGATCGTTTTAAGTTTGGATATGATAGAAACCACCATAAGGGTTGGTTATCTTGGAAAGACTTAGATAAATTTTTTGAGGCTAATCTTGGAAAGAATGTGGATAAAGTATTCTCTGAGTATGTAAAGAGAGCTAAGAGATTTGACCACGATGTTAGTCTTAGAGATGCTTTTTATGATGCTCTAAACCCAAAAAGAAGGTATCAGAAACAAACTTATTGTATAGATTCTCAAAATAGGATTGCCAAGTTTAAAGAAAACAATGAGAAAACTATAACTCATAGAGAGGCATATGCTTATAATGAATCTCACTATCCAAAGGATGTAAGGTCATATTTAAAAGAGAATCAAATTGTTCTATTTGGAGAATTTTATCTAAGAGAACATTGGTATGATAACTGGATTAAGAAGCCTATCTATATATGTAGTAAGGATTGGTACAATACAGTACTTGCTATAGGTACAGGTAGACAATTTATAAGGATGAATAATATGAAGAGAGTATATATTCCATTTAGTAAGGTTAATGTACAAGGAATACCTAAAAATGGATTTGAAACAATACAAGTTCCAACTGGAAGATATATACACTCTAATACTATTCCAGATCTTAGTTGGCAAATATATAGAACTGAACAAATCCCTTATAGTAAGAGTTCTAATCCAGACTTTATGTTCTTTGTAAAAGGTGAATTTAATGAATATTAAATAGATTAGGGGGACGAATGGAATAGAACGTAGTAGAAGGTAGATTACTCACTCGGACAAGAATGGAAAGACATTCAAAACAAATAAATGCTAAGGTAGTTAATATGACTCCTCGTGCTAATGTAGTTGCTTTTAGAGTAGCTGCATAAACACCTGGCAAGAGGGAAGCCAAGGAACATAATTCCCTCAAACGAGTCTTCTTTGGAGGATTTTTCTTTTTAAAGCCATTATTAATATTCTGTGTCTATCGGAGATATAACTAAATAGGCTGGTGGAAAGTTAACATCTAGTTAACCCCTGTAGAAGGAAACTACATAAAAAACCTATGAGTGTAAGTTATAGTAATTGAGAATAAGCTATTGTGACGTGGGTTCGACTCCCACCGTCTCCACTTTATAAGCATCTTAAGTTAAAATTTAAAACTCTTTACATAAATTAAGACTTAAAGTTTGCTTAATTTTTAAAAACAATTTATCTTTGACTTAGTTCAAATTTAAAATGTTCCAGTAGCCTACGACTACACACTGGCTGGCTATTCTTCGACAAGAAGGAGGGTTTAGTATCACAATCCACCATAAGGGTAGTGAAGAGAGTAAAAATCTCAAACTGAGGGTATTCTAGTCTGGAACAATCTAGCTTATCCTCTTTCAAAGTAATACCAATAGTTAAAGTTCATAAAAAGTTAATCTTCTGGTTCGTGAGAATAGGAAGAATTTAGGGGTGTAGACTAATAGGTTAAGTCACTTCCTTTGGGAGGAAGCTTGTTGTCGGTTCGAGTCCGGTCACCCCTACTCCTCATGATAATCTCCTTCGGGTTAAAGGAAAGCCTCATCCTGCGTAAGTGTAATACGACTATCTAACAGATATGTTGTTTCAATCAAAACACCAAGGTATAAAACTTTAGAGGACGTGATAGGTCGGAGAAGCCTATCAACTGCGGGTATGGTGTAGTTGCAGGCGCACACCTGACTTCCAATCAGGAGGCATGCGTGGGTTGGATCCCCACTATCCGCACAATAAAAAGCACAAACAGCAAATATTTCTAATTTCAGCTCCATGACTTGCCGAACAAAGAAGGTGCTTTTTAAATGGGTTATGTAGTTTAACGGCTAGAATGAGTCACTGTGGATGACAAGACGTTGGTTCAACTCCAACCTTAACCCCAAAGTTAATATTTAAAGATTATGACAATAGAACAGATTGTAAAGGATATTCATTATCATGAAAAGATAATTGAAAATCATCAAAGAGAACTCTCTAAGTTGAGAGGAGATTTAGAATTATTAAAGTTAAAACAAAAGCTTAAATGAAAAAGAGAATCATTAATTTAATGAAGAAAGCAGTAAGAGGTTACTGTAAAGCAGCAGTCTTAATGTACCCAACGGGTACTTTTCCTGTACATTAATTAGATTAAATGATGTATGAGAAGAGCAATATGGCTCTTCCCGATTTGGCGCGTATGAAAAAGCTTTTACTTTGCTTGCTACTTATATGTAGTTGTAGTCCAAAGAGTACTTATGTACCACAAAATTGGTGGGATGAAGATACTATATGGGTTGATACTTCCGTTATAAATAGAATTTATAATGCTGAAAGAATGGAAGATATATTTCCTTCAGATACTCTGGATGAAGGTCCAAATTATGAAGAATGGTTTACAGATTCCATTTAAATAGGGGCGTAGTGTAATGGTAGCACCTAACACTTTGACTGTTATAGAGGAGGTTCGAATCCTCTCGCCCTTACTTGGCATCTTGGTGATGTCTGTTTTTGTCAAGAGAAGAGAGTTTGTCTGTGAAGATAAGCTCTCTAGATGGCGCTGAGGACGATACAGGTCGAGTCGCCAGCCTTTCAAGCTGGTTCCATAGTGTAAGTGGGTTCGAATCCCATCGGCGTCACATATTCCGAACTGATTGTGAATTGACGAAGCCTTAAGCTCCACCTATTCTGCAGAAAGCTGGAGGGACATAGAAATCAGGTACTTTTATTAATAAGTTTACAATTAATGCGCATAGTTCGGAATTACGGATTCTTAGTTCAGCTGGTTAAGAACGCTAGTCCTACAAACTAGAGGTCATAGGTTCGAATCCTGTATGAAGTACAAATGGACTAGTAGCTTGCAGGTGCACATCTTAAATATAAGAAGCGTTGGTATCTATAAAACTAGTCCATTTTATACAGAAACAACTTTGTAAATAATTATAACTGGGTAATTGCCGAAGTAGAACATAGGAGTCTACTTCGGCTTTTTTAGTATGTATTTAATATTTATTATATGTATTTTGTTCCTATGGTGGAATGTATTAGAATGTAGGTACGATAAACCATTTCTATGGTATACATGGAATGGAGAAAGAAAATATATCAGATTATTTTAAATATGGCAGGTATTAATAAAGAAATTACTTTAGAAGAACTTAAAGATATGCCTTATTATAAACCAGAGAATGTTTATGATATTGTTGCTAGAGTTCTTAAGAAAGTTAAAAATGCAAAACTTATAGAGAATGGAATGAGTGGCTCTATAGGAATTTATCTAGTTATTAATAATGAGAAAATTCTCATTGCTTATCCATAGATTATTTTAAATATGTTAGATTATGTAATTTACACCGATGGAGCTTATAGTAGCTCACGTGATCAAGGTGGAATTGGAATTGTTGTTCTTCGAGATGGAGAGAAAGTATTCAAATACTCAAAAGGTTTCAGGGAAACAACAAACAATCAAATGGAATTAATTGCTGTAATAACTGCATTACGTGCAATTAAAAATCCAATTAATTCTCTCATTATTTATACGGATTCAATGTATGTAAAGGGTTGTGCAACCCTTGGTTGGAAACGTAAGAAGAATGTAGAGTTATGGATGGAATTTGATAAAGCTTTTGAACAGGCGAAAGCCTTAGTAAAGAGTCCAATCCAAATTGAACACGTCAAAGGACACGCTGACAATGTTTATAATAATCTCTGTGATGAACTAGCTACAAGTGCTAGTCAGGAATTATTATAAACGGGGGAACTGGGCTAAAAGCTCGGTTCCCCCGTCAGTTTTTGGCTTTTAGGGTAAATAAATGAGTATTTAATAAAGAAATAACTATGGCAACAATTAAGGATGATTGTTTCTCATGTGATTGGTATAATCCAAGACATATTGATTCAGATATGCCAAAATGTGATAAATTAAGAAAATTAACTAATCCTTATAATCCAATTTGTAACTATGGCAACAATTAAATCATATACTGATATAGAACAAAGCCGCAAGTTGGCAGAGATACTACCACTTGAAAGTGCGGATATGTGGTGGCTATATGTTACAGCACAAGATAAACATATTGCTATGATGTATGAAGAACCAGACCCTCATTATCTTGCAAGAATGGAGAGTTATGGTATTAAAGATGCTGCTATTAGATGTTGGAGTCTTGCTGCGTTGCTTAGTGTTTTACCTGATGAGTTAGAAGACAATGACTTTCTTACTCTACAAAAAGAAAAGAATGAATATTGCTGTTGTTATGAGGATATTAATGGAAATAGCTTTAGGCACATATTTGCAAGTAATCCTGTTGATGCTTGTGTTGATATGATTTTGAGATTACATAAGTTAAATTTGTTGTGATTATGATACAATATAGAAAGTTCGATGGAACTTTGGGTGAATTTAGTTCTGATAAACTTTATTCTATTGAAGCCAAAGAGCATACTTTTACAATAACTCTTAGACATTATTTTTATGATGAATGGGATTGGGAAGACGAAGAAATAACTGATGTTGTGGAAATTAGAATATGATTATGAAAGAACTTAGTATAGAAGAAAAAGCCCGCAGATATGACGAGGTTATTGAAAGAGCAAAGTCATTATTAGATTATAGTCAGTTAGGCAATGCTTGGATTTATAAATTGCTTCCTGAATTCAGAGAAAGTGAAGATGAAAGAATCAGAAACTTCATAAGTAATGAACTAGCTTGTCTTAGAGCCTTAGATGAAAAGGGTTCTGTTAGATATGATGAACTGACAGAAGCTATGACTTGGTTTGAAAAGCAAGGTGAAGTTAAAGAATCCTTTATTTCTCGATATGAAAATAAAATGGATGATGAATCCTTAACAAGTGAAGATGAGAAGATAAAGAAAGGTCTTATTAATTATTTTAATAATTTTCATCTACAGACATTTGCAGGTCTTGACCCTAAAAAGATTCTTGCTTGGCTTGAAAAACAAGGCGAGGATACAGGCTATTATAAGCCAAAATTTAAGCAAGGAGACTTTCTGATACATGCTACGGGTGCTAATAAAGTAAAAGTCCTTGAAGTATTAGGAGATGCATACAGACTTGCTTATGAAGGTGATACTATCGGAACAATTAGTGCTCAACTTGTAGATGAAGATTATCGTTTATATGAACCTGTTGAAGGGCAAAGTGAGTCTATAAAGATTAAAAAAGGCAAAAATTATTTGTGTACAAAAACACACAAGTATGCAGGCTTAGAATGGATAGAAGGTATAATATACTATTCTCCTGAAGATTATTCTTTAGTAAATCAAGGATGTACATGTTATTGTCCCAAATATAGCAAAAAAGAACATATTAATTGCTTTAAAGAAGTAGAATATGATGGTTGTCTTGAACCAAAATTTCACGAAGGTGACTGGATAATTGGTGATAATACTGTTCATCAAGTTAAGACTGTTATCAAAAATGTAAGTAATGGTAAATATGCATATGACTTAATAGATGGCGGATATATTTCTACATCACATGAAGGTGATTACCATCTTTGGACTATTCAAGATGCAAAGGATGGAGATGTACTTGCAACCAAAGATGAAATATTTATATATAGTGGAAGGGTTGATGCAATAGGTAGAGTTTGCTCGCATTGTGGAATCTACAAAACTTATAATGAGTTATGCTTTACTAAAAGTTGTTTTCCGTACAAAAAATCTTATCCAGCCACTAAAGAGCAACGTGCCCTCTTATTTCAAAAGATGAAAGAAGCAGGCTATGAGTGGGATGCTGAAAAGAAAGAATTGAAGAAGATTGAGCAGAAGTCTGCTTGGAACGAAAAGGATAAAAGCATTTTAGAAGATATTAAGGTAGCTGTGTCCAGTTATTGGGATGAAGATACAGAAAATACAATTCTTGATTGGATTAAATCTCTCGAAGACAGAGTACAGCCACAGCAAAAACAGGAGTGGAGTGAAGAGGATGAATCTATGCGTACAAGGTGTATTGGTATTCTTGGTAAGTGCTATATGGGAGAATTGCCAACTAAAGTTGAAGAAGAACTTAATTGGCTTAAATCTCTCAGACCTAAGAATCAGTGGAAGCCGAGTGAAGAGCAGATGAAGGCTCTGGAATGGCAAGTGGACCATACTTCTAATGGTTTATGGCAGTATAAAGCCACAAAAGAACTTTTAGAACAATTTAAAAATTTATAGCAACAATTAGAATTTACAAAAGAAATTCTTATCGGAATGTGTAAACAACTATCATTATTTCCGGAGTTGACTACTATGGTAGTAAGTAATCTAGATGAAGAAGTAGAAAAGTACATTAAAGACATTCCTCCTAATCTTAAAGATATAGTAGGTAGATCTTTTAAATGTGGTGCTTTAATGATACTTGGAGATATTATAGATTTATTAAAGAAATATACAGATTTACATGAATCCTAAAATTATTTGAATTATGAAGTACAAGAAAAGACTAAAGAATTTGGAAGCACGTATTAAAGCGTGGGAAGCTCGTGGTGGACAGAACAAGGAAAGTGGGCATCTTCATAAGAAACCAGGGTCAAGAAATAAGTAATGGTAAATAGAAAAATTAGTACTATTACTCCCGGTTTTGATAAGGACGATAGAAGTACTTTTCCTTACTGGTTTGCACATTGGTGTGCATTTCAAATGACTGCACTCAACTTAGGAGTTTGGAAGTTTAAATACTTATTTCATGACTGGGAAAAGCCTTGGTTACGATTATTCCTTCCTTATGAAAAGGTACAGAAATGGCATCGTGAACATAGAAGGCATCATACTAATTATGGAGAGATTCACGGTTGGGATAAAGTTGATTGGGAAGAGATGATAATTGATTGGGAGTGTTGTCACTTTACAAAGAAACAACAACCTCTAAATGCCCATGAAACTTTAGTAAGACTATTTTCGGATAGACCTTACTTTAGAACTATGCAAGAAAATATTTTACCAAGATTAGTAAGATTAATTAATAATGAAAATAGCTAATTATTTAAGAGTTATAATACTCGTAGCATTCCTAGGATTACTAGCCTGTTCTTCTATTGATGATACAAACACAGCTCCAACAGAATGTGTAGAGAAGAGCAGCTATGTAGAAGTTAAACCTCTAACCTATAAAGGACATAGATATTTATGGTTCAGATCTAAAACACATAAAGACTTTGGAGGTGTTGTACATGACCCAGATTGTGAACGTAATGATAAATAGTGATTTTAAGAAGTGTCTACTTATAGTAAGTATAAGTACTTTATTTTATTTATTATTAAACTTGATAGTATGAATTGGATAAAAGCATTTTGTTTTTTAGGATGGTTAATATTAGCCATTTTAGGTATTGATCTAGCTTTTGGCTGGATAAATTTAGCAAATACTATTGCTAATATTGCTGGAGCATTTCTAGTATTATTTATAGTTTTTATTTCTGTTAAAACTCAGTGTTTCACTAAATTAAAGTTTTGGAAAAAATGAAGAAATTTTTAGGAATTTTATTCGTAATGATGCTTGTTATGACTAGCATGACAAGCTGTGGTATTGAGCGTGTAGACGCAGGTTGTGAAGGTATCGAAGTGTCTCTTTATGGAGATGATCGAGGAGTTGGTGATGTAAACCTAGTAACAGGTTGGGTTATTTACAATCCCTGGACTAAGCAAATCTTTGAGTATCCAACTTTCGTACAGACTGTTGACTACGAACCATTCACAATCAATGCAAAAGATGGACCGCTCTTTACTATTGATCCTAACGTTAATATTAAGGTCGCTGACGGTAAAGCTCCTCAAGTATTTAAGAAGTATAGAAAGGAACTGAAAGATGTAATTAACGGGCCTGTTCTTAAGTACATTAAAGATGCTTGCCGTATTGAAATTAATAAATTCACAACTGACCAAATTGTTTCTAACCGAGAAGCTGTAGAAAACGCAATTGAAAAACGTTTAACTGCAGCTCTTGCTAGAGAAGGATTTGTTCTTGATCAGTTTACTTCAGGTCTAACCTATCCAGAATCTATTGTTGAGTCAATTAATGCTAAGACTAAGGCTATTCAAGAAGCTCAACGTGTAGAAAATGAGGTAGCTAAGACTAAGGCTGAGGCTGAGAAGGTTCTTATTGCTGCACGTGCAGAGAAAGAAGCTAACGAGCTTAGAACTCAGGCTTTAACTGATGCTGTACTTAAGAAGATGTGGATTGAGAAATGGGATGGTAAACTTCCTGTTACAATGGCTGGAGGAGACTCTAAGCTTCTTCTAAACTTGCCTAAATGATTTGGATAATCATTAGTGTTGTCTGTTTCTTATTACTTAGGGATTTTCTATCTAAATTAGAAATAGATGACCGTGATGGATGGAGTTCATTTAAAGCTCCTTTATGGAAATGGATTATTGCTGCTATTATCTGCTTAGTCCCAATTATAAATATAATAGGACTTATTGGTATTGAATTATTAGCAATAGCTGATATAAGAAGTCGTTATCCATCTATAAGATTTAAAGAAGGAAAGAGTCATTGGTTTATTAAATTAATAGATTTTATGAATAAGGAATTTTAAATTATGTAATGCTAGAAATGCTTATAAGTATTATTCTTACCATATCGTTACTTTACGTAGCGATTAATACCAGGATAGACGGGAATAAACTTCCTCAATGGGCACTTTACAGTATAGCATTACTAACATTAGCTAGCTGGGAGTCTGCTATAGTTATGCTTGGTATATGTATATATTGCCTTTATAAAGGAATTAATGCAGGACAGATTAGTACTTTAAATTGGATTGAAAAGCTGATTAAGTAATGTCAGATGAAAGTTATCGAATTATAGATGCTTCCGAAACTGAAGTTTACAAGACTAGAGATTGGTTCTATAAAGAATCATTTTGGATTGTAAATAGTCGATGGGCAGTTCCAGAAAAGAGATTACTCAAAGAATTAGATAAGAAGAAGTTTTATCGGCAGAAATTACAAGAACTTATAGATGAGTTTGACTTTTGGAAGGTAGAGAATATCATGGAAGTCTTAGAATGGACATGGGCTGATATTGTTGGCTTTCCAAAAAAGGACGACATGATTAAAGTAGTTAATAATCTTTATAATAGTATTGAAAACAGAGTCCTAAAGGGAGAATACTGTTTCTGTGCTACAGGAGGATTTAAACTTACTTTCAATCCAGATGAGGACAATGAACTCTTACTTGTATTTGAAGCTGTAACCAATTCTGTTTATGGTAATTGAGGAAAAAGACTTTCGAATGACACAAATTAATCAGAGTTCACCTTTTTGGGATTTAGAGTTATTAAAGACTATAAGACCTAAAGGTGGAGAACCTAGACAAGAGTTTGTAAATGTTGGCTATGGCATGACATTAGGACATTGTCTTAAATCTATTATGAACTTTAGAATAGCTAGTAGACATGAGGAAGCTGTTGCAATGAAACAGTATCTAAAAGAGTTTATAGCTGGACTTAAAGAATTAAAAAGTTATATTGATGAAGCACTCCTGGAAGACCAAAAAGTTGAAGACAGAGCTGAATAGGCTCTTTACTTTTTTAGACAAGAACTATAGTATTAATTGGGGTGGTTGTTGTTGGCTTACGTATTGCTTAGCAAATAACTTAGAAAGATTAAATATTCCATTTTCTTTGGTAATATATAATGGAGAGGGAGATGCAGAAGAAGCTCGTAATAATATTATTGAGCGAACCTCAGCATTTCCAACTGGAAGTAAAACTGCTTCTCATTATACTTTAAAAGCTAAAGGACTCGGTATTCTTAATAAGAGTAAAGGAGATCCTTTCATACTTGTTAAAGATGTTGATTCAGAAGATATTCTCTGGATATATGAAGAAGGAGATTGGAATGACTGTTACAATTCTAGATTAAATTATGAAATTAAAAACTTAGTAGACACAGTTTTTCAAATTTATGAAAAAGAAATCTGTAAAGAAGTTGATGGACATTATGTGTCCTAAGTGTGGCAGAATCACACATCACTACCTCAACGATGGCGAATACAGATGCGTAGTTTGTCAGAGTGTTAACAAAACAATTAAAGTGAAGCCCAAGAAGGAAGTCGTTTTTGAAATGGATCCAGAATTGGATGCTGCACTTAATCCTACTCAAGCAGAATCTGTAGAAGAACTTCTAGCTACAACAGATAATGAAATTTTAGATGAGCAAGGAAACCCAGTTTAAATTACAAAATTATTTACAAATGAACAATTTACAGAACAGACTTCCTAATCCACTTCCAAAGGGGGATGATGAAGAGAGATGGGTTGATGTACATAATCATGAACTCATGGTATTCTTGGGTTGTCGTCCAGATTTTTATGTTGGACGTGATCCTAAAGTGTGGGAAAAGACAGATGCTGAAAAGAAACTTCTTCAGCAAATGAAGGCGCGTTGTACTACTATCCTTCCTACAGGATGGCCTTGGACTCCGCCACGTTCTCGCTTCTCTGCTAAGCTTATTGTTAGAATCCGTCCCAGCAATAAGTTTAAATTCAAAGACAAGCATGGCAATGAACAGAAGAAAACTTACTTCTCTCATAAAAATGTTTGTGAGTCGGATATTCCTGACATACTAGCCAAATACTATGTATGGAAGGATAAGGCCCGTCAGACATTGGTAATTTCATATGAGTGGAATGGTAAAACATACGCTCCCAACGAGTTACCTAACATCCGATGGAAGTAGAATTTATCCAGCTCCGTTCTTTTTATATGAAGTAGTTACATATAAGCTTTATAAACAGACTGCTTCATGTAAAGGCAGGGCGGAGCTGATTAATTCTAAATTCTTTAAAGCTACCAAACCCCTAAAAACTTTAGGTTACAAAGCGATAAAGAAACCAGATTTTTTATTGGAGCAATCTATAGTTTGGATAGGTGCTCCAATGTCATATATTTTAGATAATAAATTACCTGTTTACGATTCAAAAAAGAAAAAGAATGAAAAAGGACATCGTAATGTACAAAAACGGAAGCTTCGTTGATTTCCAGGGCGTAACCCGCCAATTTGTCGTATGTGCTCTCAGCACAAGTCAGTTTAATAACGATATGCAGGAAGTTTATCTTACTGCTTATAATACTGATGATGGGACAGTAGAAGGAGAAACTCGTCTTCCCCGCGCTGTATTCATAGGTGTTGCAGTATGTAATCCTCTTGATGAGTGGAACGAAGAGAAAGGTAAGATGATTGCTCTGTCTAAGGCTAGAGGCTTCAAGGCTACTGCCCCAGAGAAATCAGCTGCTCTTTTTACTACTCGTGCTGGTATGATTAGCGAACCTCTTGTTCAAGCTCTCCTAACCCGTGAGGTAGAACACATTAAGGAAGATCCTGAGTGCGTTATCAAGGGCTATAACCAAATGAAGGCCCGTTGGGAAGAGAAGCAAGAGATGATCAAATATATAGAAGAGACTCCTGAGAATCTTCTAGAACTTGGTGAGAAACTTGCAACTCTCAAAGAGTCGGATATTGCTCGTGTAATAAACGTAGCACTTATCAAGTCAAATGAGTAAACCTATTTGGGTAGTTGTTGTTTGTACAATTGCCATTATAGGATGCCTTTATTACTGGGTAGTTAAATACTCTCCAAAGATTGAAACCTCTGAGGATAAAATCTTGAAAGAGATGGAACTACTCGGTAATAAGGTAGACTCCATTAAGAGAGCTAATGACAGTATAAAAGTTATTATAGACACTACTGAGGTAGAAATAGAACATGTTTATGAAAAATATATACAAGTTCGCGAGCATATTATTACTCAGTCTATTGACTCCGACTGTGTGTTCTTCTCAAACTACCTATCCAACGATAGTAAACGATTCATTGATACTATTAACTTCGTCCCAACTGAAACACACTAACTTAATATTTGCTGAGCATCAAATGCTGTTAAAAAAAGTTGACCTATTGGAAAGTCAAACTCAGCAATATAAGTTACTTATCAGTAATTACGAAGAGAATGATTCTGTGAATAAAAGACTTTTAGAAGTCCAAAAAGAATACTATATTGGTAGGCTGTCCTCTCTAAAAGAGAATCTTTATAATGAAAATAAGAAGAAGTCTCTTTATAAGTATGGTATGTTTGGAACGATAGGTGCTGCGATACTTGCAATCATCTTCGTTAAATGAAACATATTAGACTTGATAAGGATTCAGCTGGAGTTAAGTACAAGCACCTAGACAGGACTTGTAAAGAGTGTAAGAGGTTTCCCTGTTTTGAAGGTATTGAGATATGTAAATGTGACTTTGCCAAATATGGTTGTAGACTTTATATTTAATGGTAACCATCTTTTCCAGATTAGAAGCTAAGGTCGATGAAGGCCTTGGTTATACCACTTATGTATTTTTAAACTTAGAGGAATCTAAATGGGATACGAAGTATAAAATGGTGACTAGGTGCCCTAATTGGGACCATAGGAATATTAATATTGGAGAAGAAGGTTTTCTTACTTATGAAGATCATATAGCCGGAGAGTCACAATGGTATGATGGTAAGCAAATGCAGTTCTATCGTTATACTATGTCTCAATTCATGAAATTCGTAGCTAAGCCAAAAGAAAATAAAGAAGAATTTATCATGTAACCAGATTATTAAGAATTTACAAAGTAAAATGATTTATTAATGGGAATATTAGGTGATAAAATCGCAGCAGCACAGGAAGCAAAGAGTAATGATATCAATACTTTCGTTTGGAAGGGTCCAAAAAAGGAAGTTAATGGTAAAATGGTACAGGAGGAAATTCTGCTAAAGAATGCTACAGAAGAGCAACTAAAGCAGTTCTTGGCTCATTGTAACTCAATGCTCTATAGTAAGGATAAGGATAATCCTGGACGATACCCTCTCCTTAAAATCATCAAGGAACAGCGTGACAAATGTAATGCTGAACTTTATATAAGATGGTTGGAGAATAAGTATAAAAAGGATACACCATCTCCTCGTAAGGAATATCCACGTTATCTTTATCAGCAAGATATTAGAACCATTTTAACTAATAACCGTGAAACATTCGAGAAGGATAAACTCGACCAATATCCCATTGAGCAGATTACTAATGGAGTTCCAACAGAGTTCCGTGATGTAACTATTGCTCTTGCACAGGATGCTTGTCTTGGAACCTTAGGAGATTTCAACAAGAAACATCTTTCCCTTAATTTTATTACTAAACTTGGTCTATGGTTTACTCCTGCAGAAATGAAGGATTTAACTGAAAAAGATGAGAATGGTAAGACGAGAGACAGACTAGATGTAATCCGTGAACGTCATGGATTGAAGCCTGTAGTAAACCTTTATATTAATCCTAAAGGTCTTACATATACAGAGCTTCGTGCTATGTTAAATCTTAAAAGTAAGAGTCGCAAGTATTCTGATTTGACTACAGATCAACTTACTACTTTACGTGATCGTGTTCTTTTCTTCTTTGAAGAGGAAGTTGAGAAGCACATCAAGCAGTGGGAGGAGAGAAAGAGTCAGATTCTGAAAGTTGCTGAACTTAAAGGTATAAATGTTCAGTAGAGTCTCTATATTGGTGGGGAATGTGAACACCACGTTCCCCACTTACTTTGAAACTCTTACCTATCTAATATGTGGGATAGTTGAGAGAATTGGAATTATTTAAAGCGGTTGATAGGACAACTAGGCAAGAAGAATGTAGAAAAACATGGATTAAAAATAAATGTGTTGGAACAATAGTAGCTGCAACGGGATTTGGAAAGACCAGAGTAGGACTTAATTGTGCTGAAACTATAGTTAAACATTATCCTAATTTTAAGTTATTAGTAGTAGTTCCAACTGATACCTTACAAAAGCAATGGAAAAAGCAACTAGATGAAAGAGGACTTGGACTTAATTGTGATGTAATGGTAATCAATACTGCTGTAAAGGAAAAACGGCAGTACCATATGATAATACTAGATGAAATTCATAGATATGCTTCTGATGTGTTTTCTCTCATATTTAAAAATGTAGGTTATAAGTATATTCTAGGACTTACAGCTACATTTGAGAGATTAGATGGAAAGGAAATATTCATATCTAAGTATTGTCCCGTTATTGATACTATTACTCTTGAAGATGCCCTAGCTAATGGTTGGGTATCTCCTTATATAGAGTATGAAGTACTTATTGATGTTGATAATATAGAAGAGTGGAATAGAATGAACAGGGAATTTACAGAACATTATGAATTCTTTAACTATGATTGGAACCTTATAAATACTATGAAAGGTCCCACTGGCTGGAAGAATAGACAAGCATATCGTGACAGAATATGTCCTGCTGATGCTTCTGAATCTGTTCGTAAACAAATTCTTACTAATATTACATATCATGCTATGGGATTTATGAGATTAATGCAAGCTCGTAAGAAGTTTATCACAGAACATCCTAAAAAAGTAGAACTTGCTCGTAAGATAATAGAAGCTCGACTTGATAAAAAGATAGTTACATTTTCTAAGAAAGTATCTATTGCTGAGCAAATAGGTTATGGAGATGTATATACAGGAAAAGTTTCTAAAAAGAGAGGTGCTAACATTCTAGAAAACTTTAATAATCAAGTAACAGGAGTTCTCAATTCCTGTGAAAAGATTAATGAAGGTCTAGATGTAAAAGGATTATCTGTAGCTATTATACTTGGACTTGATTCTGCAAAACTAAAGGCTGTTCAGAGAGTTGGAAGAGTAATTCGATATGAGCCTGGTAAACAAGCGGAAATATTTAATCTTATCCTTAACAATACTGTTGAAACGAAATGGTTCAGTACTTCCCATCCCGATGGGAATTATAAAGTCATCGACGAGGCTGGGCTGGACAAAGTATTAAGAGGAGAAGATCCAGGAGAATATGTTAAACCAGCAGCAAAATTTGTATTCAGATTTTAATAGTGTAGCAGATGCATAATAGAATTTAATAACTTTTCTTAAAAATTATGAAGGGTTCAGAAATGGTTGAATTGCTCATATTAGAGCAAATAGTATCTACGTATCAGGACAGAAAGTTTACAAGTTTATATGACAAGATGTATGATATGGAGAAGTTATTAATTAGATATAATGAGCTTTCTAAGCTTTTTATGATGCCATATGTAAAGAACTCCGACTCGGAAGAGTAATTCCCTTTTACAGTGAAAGATTAGACTGAAATAATTTTAATCTTGACTGTTTTGAATAAATATAATTTAAATATTGATGAAGAGATAGCTGTACTTGAAAAATATCAGCTTACTCCTGATGAACTTTTTATAGTTAGACTAATCTTTATTACTAAAGAAGGTTATCCAGAAAATTATCTGTTCAAGTTCTTACAAATAAGTGATAATAAGTCCAACTTTAGAAACAACCTTGAATCTTTACAAGAGAAAGGTATTATTCTAAAGTCTTATAAGATTCCAGCTAAAGGAGAAAGATTTGATCCTGCAGCTATTCCTTTTAGTAAGAACTTTGAAAATGCATTGTATAGAAGTGCTTTTGATATGGGACAAGAACTTTATGAGGCTTATCCAATGTTTGCTACAATTCAAGGAGCAACTGTTTCTATAAGAGGAGTATCTAAAAAGTTTGA
>Ga0326514_10000318_pt1 | contig 33036 bp, 62 predicted proteins | sample 3_2548_0518_D_FD_203653 | JGI IMG/M metagenome (GOLD analysis project Ga0326514, IMG submission 203653) | Bovine rumen microbial communities from UC Davis, California, United States - 3_2548_0518 | ecosystem: Host-associated > Mammals > Digestive system > Stomach > Rumen | place: USA... | reverse complement strand
TTCTCCCGTGGGTCCCGTCCCGATCGAGGGGGTGGGGGGCCCTCAAATCGTTCAACTCTTGATTGATGCATCCGTACCACCCCACCCCCCCCCACGGCACACGAGGCGAGGCGCACGAGGCCGAGCGGAGGAGGCCGAGCCAGGGCAGGGCAGGGCAGGGCAGGCAGGGCCCACGAGGCGAGGCACGGCACACGAGGAGCGCAGGACATCCGAGCCCATGAGGCAGGATCGAGCCAGCCGCACGCCACACCAGAGCCGAGCCACCACGGAGCGCAGGCCAGTAGCAGCAGCCGAGGCACGGCAGGCCAGCAGCAGCGGCCCCGCCAGAGGACAGCGGCAGCCAATCACTCGTGAGTTGTTTCCAGCGATCCACCCGCCCGCCCATCACATCGAGCACGACGCCGAGCCACCACGGAGCGGAGCCCGGGCAGGGGCACAAGGCAGTCCCATCCCGAGCGACTCGCACCGAGCGCAGGCGAGGCAGGCAGACAAGAGGAGAAGCCCAGCCGCCCGAGCGAGGACGACGCCAACGGCAGGCCCAGCCGACGACGCGACCAGGGCGACGCCCGCCAACCACAGCACAAGAGGATCGAGCCCGCCGCCCATCCATACCGAGCGACCAAAAGCCAATGACAGCCCGAGGCAGGACAGCACACCAGACGCCACACCAGAGGCCACCAGAGGCCGCAGGAGACGCGCAAGGCAGGCAGGCCACCAGAGACAGCAGCGGCCCACGGCAGAGCGGCAGGAGGCCGCACAAGAGCCCGAGGAGCAAAGCCAACCAGCCTAAGAGACAAGAGCAGGAGGCACACAAAAGAAGAGAGCCCGCCGCCCACAAGGACGACAGGCCGAGCGGCACGGCAGGAGCAGCCGCCCGAGCCCACCGCACACCCCCGCAAAGACACCGCCCACCGAAGACAACCCGTGAAGTTGTCGTGAAAACCTATTGACGTATCTATTGGATACCTATACATTTGACAGCAGAGCGGCAGACCAGCCGCCACAACGACGCCGCACGAGCGGCAGACAAGGAGCCGAGACCATGAGCAAGACCTACGAAGCCAACCAGCAGCGCAGCGAGGCAGCAAACAGGGCGTTTTGGTCATTCATGGAGGCATACGCCGAGGCCATCGGAGAGCGCCCCACCGAGGACGACCCCGAGACCCGCGCAGCGTGCGCAGTTTCGCGCGCTTGCATCGGCTACGCCACCGCCACCGACGACGACCGCGCGACCGTCTCCGCAATGGTCGAGGCCATCGCAGACCGTTGGACGCAGGACCACGAGCCGCGCGATCTTTTCGCCGAGCTTGCAGAGTATGAGGCAGAGGCCGAGGCACTAGCGACCGCCGCCCCCGCCCCCACCTACCAGCGTTACGAGCTTGAGGCGTTTTTGGGCGAGCCCGACGACTACGACGTCGAGGCGATCGAGGCCGAGGCCACCGCGTACGACCCCAAGACCGGCCGCACCGTCTGGACCGCTTTTGGTGACGACCTTGCAGCCATCGCCGAGCGCCACGAGCTTTACAGCTACGCCCCCGCCATCTAAGCCAACCAGCGCGCAGGGCCCCGCGCTCGAATAGGGCCCGCCCCGTAAGCGGCAACAGCCACAGGAAGGAAGTCACAGAAATGAGCATCATTACCACGACCTACACCGAGCGCAAGACCATCACGACCGACGACGCCGGAAACGTCACCATCACAACCAGCCACGCCGCCCACACCAGCAGCGAATATCTCTTTAACGAGCTCGCCGAAGAGGCAAAGGCCCGCGCAATCTCGGACGCCATCGAGGAGGAGCAGCGCACCGCTTACGAGTGGGGAAGCCAGACGTATTTCACGACGGAGGAAATTCTTGATTGTGCGCACGACCTCGGAAAGCAGCAGCCCGTAGAAATCTCGCAGGACTACGGATGCAGTTGGTACGGCACCGCCCGAGGCACTAACTACTATTGGCACCACCCCGCAAAGTGGGAGGAAGTCACCGAGGCCACCGACAACGGCATTTGTTGGTCCATGGACATGTGCGACGCCTGGAACAGGTACGCCCCTCGGATCATCGCACTACAGGAGGCCCACGAGGAGGCCACCGAACAGGCCGACGTTTTTTGGTCCATCGTGAGTGACGCAAACTGGACCAAGTACTATGCAGAGACCGACGCCGAACGCGAACGCCTCGAAGCCATCGAGGACGCCGCCACCGAAGCCGCCGGAGAAATCGAGGACATGCGCGACAGGATCGAGGACGCCGCCGAGGAACTCACCGAGGAGGCCGCGCGCGCAGTCGGTGACACCGTTGACGGATTGATCGAGGCCGAGCGCGACTACTACAGCAGCGAGGAGTTTTGGCGCGAGTGGCTCAAGGACGGAGATGACCGCTACACCCGCGAGGGCGAGCGCATCTAGCAGAGCGCCCGCCGAGTAGGGCACGCGAGCCGCCAGCCCGCGCGCCCGTCCCGTTGGATACTCACCAGAAAGGAGCACCGACCATGAAACGCCATTACTACGCAGTATTTCACCCCGCCAACATCTTTAACCCCAAGGCGATCAACCGCGCGACCCTTTACCGCTACGACACCGCCAAGCAGCGCGCCGAGGACATCGAGCGAGTAAACGCCCAGACCGAGCAGGAAGGCCCGCTATACGGCAACAAAACCATAATGACAGCCGTTTCCAGCAAGCAGGCGCGCGAAATGTTCCCCGGCGCGTTTAGTCCCGCCGCCGTAGTTTGGCGCAGCTGGTCAGACGGAGACCGCCATTTTAACCGCCCGTTTTGGCGTGACTACGAGGACGGAACGCAGGAGTACACCGGCAAAGTTGGGAAGTAATCCCCCCGTTTTCTATTGCGTACCCGTTAGGTACGTGATACTATATCCACAGGGAGCAGAGGCCCCCAAGGACGAGCGGCAACAGCCGCAGAAAGGAGCGCCAACCATGCGCAGGAGCAACAGCAAAGAGACCAGGCGAGCCGTAGAGGCCTACGTACTCGAAGAGCTGGACAACCGCCGCGACAACTACGACGACCCCGACACCATGCACCCGGTTTCGTGGGCATTCGGAATTTTGCGCAGCGAAATGCGCTATCAGTCGGACCAGACCGAAACCGGCTACCCCATCCATGGGGAAGGCCTCGCAGCCAAGTATCACAAGGCCGGCCGCTATGGTTTCATCACGGCAGATACGCCGTACTGGGTTATGTTCCTCGCAGTTTCGGCCGGTTGTTTTGATTGTGACTACTACGCACAGCGTAAGGCCGTAGCCTCATGGATGGACGAGACCCCCGAGGAGGCCGAGCGTTACAGCAATGAGGACGTTTACAAGCGTTACCGCCACATGACCGCGAAGGCGTTTGAACGCCTTTACGAGCGCGAGCAGCGCAACAAGTAGCACCAGCCCCGACAAAGCAGCAACAGCCGCAGGAAAGGACAGAAGGAAATGAAGACCCCGAAACCGCAGCCCGTGACCATCCGCCCGTATGGAGGCCGTTTCAATCGGTCCATGTTTGCCGAGAACGACAACGGAACCGCGCGCATGCTTTACGATATCGCCATTTACGACGCCGCCGGCATTGTCTGCTATATCGACTATTACAGCTTTAGCAAGCTGGAAGACGTGACCGAGGCCGAGCCCGTAAGGATGAATATCCCCATCACTTGGAAGACCTTCCAGAAGCCCGACTATACCGAGCCCCGCGCGCACTTTGTCGCCCACATCGACGCCGGAACCCGCAAATATGTTTTGCTCATACCCGCCGAGGCCGTGACCGTCACCAAGGGTAACCGCATTATCAGCCGCCCAATAGGGCAGGTAGAGCAGCTTTACACCGTCGAGGAAATCCCGGCGAAGTTTAGCGCGACCATTGTTCACCCGTTCGACCGCTACGCCATCGTTCACGAGCTCGAAGCCCTCCAGAAGTCAGCATATACCACCCTCACCGCCGACGAGATCACCAAGCCACACAACCGCGAGCGCATCGCGCAGTTTGTCGCAAGGCTCGAAGAGTATCAGGCCGAGGCCGAGCGCATCCAGACGGAGAGCGCCGACGAGTATTTGCAGGAATGCAACGCAGAGAACCCGCGTTTTGACTTTGTCGGCTACTTTCAGCGCATCGCCAACGCCTAGCGCCACCCGCTAGCGCACGAGGCCCAGCGCCCCGCGCGTTAGCTAGTAGGCACTGCAAAGGAGCGGCGAGCAGCCGCAGAGAGGAGAACCCAATGAGCTACCAGAACGAACTAACAAAGCAGCAGGAACGCAATTTTAGACGCCGTTGCCGTTTCACCGCATGCGGCGAGCCCTGCGACGTATTCGAGGGCCCCAGCGACCCCGACGACAGCACCGCGCGAGATGTCATGTTCATGACCATCAACCGCAACACCAAGACCGGCGCCGCATGGATCGAGGCCACCAGCTACATTTACGCCGACCCTACCGACGAAATCAGGCCCGACTATCTCAAGTTGTGCCGCAAGATTGACGAGGCCGACGCCCGCGAGATTATCGCGCAGGAGTTGCGCCGTTGGGCATCCATGCCAGAAGGCACCGTAGTCGGATGGACGCCCGAGCAGATCGCAGCAGAGGCCGACCGCATCAGTAAGCAGGCATAGCAGCCACCAGGAGACGCCGCAGGAGCGGCAGAAAGAGAGGGAACACCATGACACGCCCCGCAGACTTGACCCAGTGGAGGGACCGCACAGAAGCGCCCGTGATCGTATGGACTTACACTGGCGTTTGGGAGCTTTTGCCCGTAGCTGTTGACACCGTAGGGCCCGAGGCCGACGAGTACGACCAAATAACCCGCGCATGGTATGCGGCAGGGTATTACCAGACCCGCGAAGACATAGAGGCCGAGCACGCCGACGACCTCACCCCCGAGCAAATCGAGGAGCTTTACCAGCGCGGAGACGGCAGCGCCGAGGCCGCAGGGCTACCGGCCGAGTTTTACGCCGAAGGATGCAATGAGGACGGCAGCGACGCAATTATTTACATAGACGAGGCGACCATATACGACACCCGCCGCCCCGTCACGCTCGAGGAGGCAGCGCCCGCGATGTATCCCGAGGACCTCGAGGAAATACGCGAGCTAATCGCAGCCGCCCGCGCGGAATACGACTGTTAACCCGCTACCACAGGCACCCGCCCCGCGCAGGTGCCTAGACTAGCGCGCTAACAGGTAGCACGCAGAGAAGCGGCAGCAGCCGCAGAGAGGAGTGCCAACCATGAAGGAATACACCCACGACGGAGAGCCCATTACAAAGGCCCTCGCAAGCCTCAATCACCAGTGCCCCGCCAGCCTCGCAGGTTTGGCCGTTTGCATCACTGGGATTGTTCCAGGTTTCAAAGGCCGTCAGGCAGAGGACGCAGCAGAGCGCCGAGGAGCCCGCACGACCAAGAACGTCAGTAGCCGTACCGCGCTTTTGGTCATCGGCCACAACGCAGGCCGCGACAAGATCAACCGCGCGCAGCAGTACGACACCCCCACGATAACCGCCCGCGAGTTTCTCGCCTACGTGTAAGCCACGACGCCGCAACAGCAGCAGAAAGGAAGCAACAGCCATGAAGAGGAGCACCAGCACCGTTTACCAGTTGACCCCCGACCAGCTCGAAGAACTCGCGCAATCCTATCTCACGGAGCACTATCACGAGTACAACCCCGACGCCGCCGAGCTCGAAGGCCCCAGCTATGGAGAGTTAGCCGCCGCGCTCGACATCGTAGGCCGCGAGACCCTCGAAGAGGAGTACAGCGGCACAACGTTTACCGTCGACGACTTCTTTTGCACCGCCCCGCAGCCGGAGCGCTACGAGGTCCGCCAGGTGGACGCGTATCTGTACGACGATTGTTGGACCTATAACACGACGTACCACATTGGCACGTTTGCCACGTTTGCCGAGGACATCCCGCGCGCCATCCGCTACTATCTGAAATCGCAGGGAGTCACGTTTGCGCCGCACGCGACCCGCACCGAGTACGACGGAGACGTTTACGAGATCACCGACCGCAAGACCGGCGAACCGCTGTTTGTTGCGATCCCAGAGGAGGTGTAACAAATGGCATTCTTTATCTTTATGTTGTTCCTGCTGTCGCCCCTCATCACACTGACAGCCGCGTTTCTGTATGCAGTCTATTGGGCTTGCCACAAGTAGCCAACCACAGCAGCACGCACCAGGGCCCCGCGCAAGTGGGGCCCGCCACCATGAGAGGATCACGACCGATGGAGTACGAGACCATTCAACTACTCGACACCGACGAGGAGACCGGCGAGGCACTTTACTCCGTTCGCATCCTTACCGGCGATGTCGTTTCGGTCATAGTCGTCGCAGATGGTACAGAGCTTTTTAGCGACGATTGGCAAGGCAACCAGCCGCAGACATTCGAGGAGTTGCGCACCCGTTACGACTATCTGAGATGGTATCCAGGGGAGCAACTCGGATTTTAAGCAGCGATCGCAAGGAGGCCCCGCGCAAGTGGGGCCCCTTTTTTGTGCGGAGCCCGTTCGCACCGAGCCAACCAGAGCCCGCAGGACGCCCGCGCGCCTCGACATGGAGCAAGCACCAACAGAGGCACGGAGCCACGCCGAAATCGCCCGCAGAGCGCCCCAGACGCCGCCCGCCTCGACCACGCCCCGCCCATCTTGCGCAGACCCGGCACCGCCTCGACCTCGACCGACCAGCCGCCGCCTCGATCGTCACCGCACCGGCCAACCCGCCCGCCCCGCCGCCCGACAGCGACCAGGGCGCCGACCCCGCCCAGCGGCATACTTTTAGGGCATTTTTCAGTTGTGGCCGTTTTTTCAGCGAACCCGAAAACCCGCTATGATGCGCGCACAAGCTACTCTCAAAAATTTCAGCGCCGTTTTTTTCAGCGAAGCCGAAAAGTCGCTATGATGCGCACGCGAACTACTCCAAAAAGTTTTCGGCCCGTTTTTTCAGCGGGCCGAGAATTCCGCTATGATGCGCGCGCAAGCTACTCAGAAAGTTTTTCCAGCGGCTCGGGAAACCCGTCATGATGCGCGCGCGAACACCCCAGAGTTACCGCATGGCCGTTTTTTCAGCGACTTCCGAAACCCGCTATGATGCGCGCGCGAACTACTCAGAAACATGTTGCGTATCCATTGGGCACGTGCTATGATTGCACCGACGTTGCAAGGAGCAGCAGATTGGAGGCCAATGATGGCACGCTGGATTGACTACGAACCATATGCGGACAGGAGCGTCGCGGAGTTCCGCGCGAAGCGTGAGCTGTGCGGGCTCTCGCTGTACGACGTCGCCGACGAGCTCGGAGTCGCGGTGAACACCGTGAAGCGATGGGAGAACCCGAACTACTTCCCGCCATCCCCCGCCGCGTGGAGGTTCATCGACCGCGAGTACGACAAGCACTGCGATGCCGTCGAGGAGGCCCTGCAACAGGCGCTTGCGACCGCTGGCGACGGTCCGATTGTGGTGCACTGGCACCGAAACGGCATGCGCGGGGTGTCGGACGCGCAGGTGGGCGTGCACAACGCCGTCGCACGCGCGGTTGCGGAGTCGCTGATGACGCTCGGGCGCGAGGTGAAGTTCATGTGGTCGGACCCCGCAGCCGAGGAGGCGCAGCGCGCGGCGACCTCGGATTTCTACCGCAGGAGCGACCCCGACCTGTTCTAGGATTTTTCACAAGCCCCCGCCACTGGTGGGGGCGATTTCTTTTTCAGGCATCCAGCGCAGGCGATTTCGTTTTTTCTTTCTTTTGCCCCAGCGATTTTGATTTTGGTTCGGTTTTGCCTGACGCGATTTCGATTTCGATTTGATCTGTGCGATTTCGATTTCGTCGACATTCTTCTCTTGGTTATTTTGCCAGCAAGTGATTTGCCCACAGCCATTTTGGTCACAAAGAAAGCCCCGACCCTCACGTGGAGAGCCGGGGCTGATTCTTTTGCTTACGTCTCTATGGCTGGATTTTGGATTTTCCTACAGCTCTATCCCCCGCAGGATTTCCAGCACATCCTCGGTCCTGTAGTGGTGCATCTCGCCGTCCACGTTGAACACGATTTCCTTGAAGCCCTGCGCCTGATCGCAGATTTCGTCCAGCTTGGTCATGTCGATGACGATCGAGCTTGGCGGCGGGATTTCGATGACGTGGCCGCAGAAGGTTTTCACGGTGTCGTTCATATCGCCAGCCTGCCCTGCTCGGGTCCGTCGTGCCTCGTGTTGAACAGCTCGATTGCCTCCTGCTCGCTGTGCGCGATGCTCGGGCCAGTCGCCTTGCAGTTCTTGCAGCGCACGAAGTAGGTGTTCTCGCGGTACCAATAGGCGGTTTCCAACTGCTCCTTGCCGCAGTATATGCAGAAGCCGTCAACTCTCACGCTATCACCTCCAATATCTTTGCAGCCTGTTTAGGAGTGAGGTTGAACACCTCCATCGTCAGACCCATGATCGGCTCGTTTAGATGTTCTGGCCGACTGTCACGTTCGGCCACATACTCCATTACACGGCAGCTCTTGAAGAAGACGCAGCAGTTCGCCCTGACGTGCTCTATCCCACGCCCGTCAAGCATGTCCGATAGCTCGTCCAACTTGCTCATGCTGTCTCCAACCTACGCTTGATTATCTCTACGTACTCTGGCTCGCGCTCTATGCCGATGCAATCCCTGCCGAGCATTTTCGCGGCGACCAAGGTGGTACCGCTGCCAGCGAACGGGTCAAGTACCACCCCCCCCTCTGGGGTGACGAGCGTAACCAGCCACTTCATGAGGGCGATGGGCTTGACGGTACAGTGAAAATTACCGACCCTTGCGCGCCCTCTTATCTCTGATAGAACGCCGAATAGTGCACTCACGGCACTGGTAGCAGTATCCGTCCCGCCGCTTGTAGAATCCTGTCTCGATTGGCTTGACTTGTCCGCAAGTCGGGCAAGGCTTATACCAGACTCCTCGCTCGTCCTGATAGCATCCAGAATGGATTCGCTTGTGTTCGAGTGGCGTGACAAGCTGCAAGTTTTCGATGCGGTTATCAGCGGGATTACCGTTGATGTGATGAATCTGCATTCCTCTTGGGATAGGACCGTGCTCTCGTTCCCAAACAATGATGTGCTGCATCCTTGCTCTACCAGATTCAGCATCATAGACTCTGATATGTCCCTTGCGAGTAGGCTTGATGCCTGTTCGAGTAGTTGGGTCAGTTCTTGGTCGCGTTCCGCCCATGTCAGAAACCTTTCACAGCCATAATTCCTGTCCTTCTTTGACGCCTTTGCGCAGTAGAAGAAACGATCGGCGCTCGTCGGCTCGCGACGCATGCCGGGTTTCGCGGCGAAGTTCGTGCCGCCCCTGTCGGCGTAGGTGCGGTCGGCGCTTTCCTCGCCGTCGCGCAGCGTGTTGAAGAACCGCGCCGCGCTGCCCGAGTCGCCCATGCCCACACTCTTGGTGGCGGTTCCACCAGCGTAGGAGCCGTAGACGTTGGTGGACTCAGCGCCAGCTGTGCCTCGTGTGTGCATCCCGCCGCCGCTGGACTTCCCCGTGTCGGGGAACAGCTCCAGCACCATCTGCGAGCCGTCGTGGACTAGGTTCGCGGGGAAGCGGCCCTTGTCGCCGCTCCAATTGCCCTGCTGCCCCTTGTACGTGCCGTAGATGCCACTGTCCTTGCCCTTGGAGTGCGTATGCGGGTTCTTGGCGAATACGTCATCGTCAGCACCGATGGCAACCCTGCAAGCGTCGATGTTCAGCGCGCCCACGCCCCACGTGAGGACGTTGTGTGCAACCGTGCCGTCCAAGGGCTTGCGTGCAACGATAATTGGTTCCCACGCGGGCTTGAGGCAAGTGCCCCAGCCCTCCCACTCGCGCGCGAGCTCCGTCTGCGCGCCGTCGTACCGTTTTCCGCTATGTCCGAGTCCGAGCACGCTGCCGTCTTGCCGTCTGTCTTGCGCTACTCCAAGGACCTTGCGCTCGTCTTCCGTAAACCCTAGAAGCCCTACGAGCTTGTCGCGGTATATAGGGGAAGGCGTGACATGCTCGACCGGCGCGCCTTTTTTCCTTGCACGCCCAACCTCCCAATCGCGCAACGACGCTTCCGTGCATCCGATCGCATCGGCAACTTCGGAACGGCTCATACCAGCCCGCTCACGCGCCGCCATGAGCGCGGAACCCGATTTCTTTGGGTCAATCCCGCCTGTTTTGTCGATAGCCTTCGCCACGTCCATACTCTTCGGGAAGCCCGAGCCATACACCCACATAATGCAGTCGAACACAGTCCATCCGGCATCCTCGATTGCGCAAGCCATGCGGTGAAACGTCCTCGTGCCGCCGAAGCACAGGAGGTGCGCCCCTGGCTTTGCCACACGCAGAGCCTCCTCGAAGATGGGGGTCATGGCAGCTTGGAACGCGACCATCTCCCCCTGCGTGACCTTCTTGCCGTGGCTGTTGGCGTGGCGCGGAGCGCCCTTGTTCTCGTCCGCATAGCGCTTGCCCTCAGCCTGACGCTCGCTGATCGTCTGATTTCCACTGCCGCCATTGAAGCTGTCCCACTTCGCACCCATAAACGCAAGGCCATAGGGCGGGTCGGTAACAATGGCGTCCACGGAGTTGTCCTCCATGGACGCCATGACCTCGGCGCAGTCGCCGTTATGTATCTGGTACATCTAGTCAGCTCCCATCTGCCTCTTCCATACGTCAGGGCTTATGACTAGGAGGTTCTCGGGTCTGTTAAACAACCTTCCCCGAATTTTCTTGCCGATGGAGCCTTCGACTGTGAACCACACCTGGTTGGGCTGCACGCTCGTCACCGTGCCTGCAACCAGTCCGTCAGACACCTTGCATCCGACGAATATCGCGTTGCCCTTCATGTCTTTTGCTTCGCTATCCATTGTCTCTCCTGATTTACTCTGGCAGCGGCAGGTTCTCGTCCATCCACTTGAGCGCCTTGCGCTTGCGGTAGAACACGCCGTCGACGGTGATGTCGAGCTCCCCCGCTATCTCGCCAGTGAGGAACCCGTCGATGTAGAACATCTCAAGTATCTCGCCCTCGGTCTCGCCGAGGCCGTCCCTCACCGACTGTATGGCTGCGAGTGCGCGACCGACGCGGTCTATGTGCCAGTCGCGCAACTCCTCAAGCCTCGGCAGCGTCGACATGCGCCTGATGGCCTCGGACTCCGTGGGGTTCGACGTGCCGCCTCCGCTCACGCTGACGCCCGACGCCTTGCGGTCGGCGCCGCCGCTCTCTATCTGGAATGTGAGCGCCTCTATGCGCCCGACTGACACCTTGGCAAGCTCTAGGAACTCTTTCCAACTCATGGGCATTCCAATACAGTCGCATTAACCCGACTGATTATGCCACATGACGTGGATATTTTTGCCGCTGCATGCGCTTGCCATGCATCCTCGGCACTACTCTAATCAGTTCGTGCCAGTGCTCCCGAAGCCGCCCTCGCCGCGCTCGGTGTCGTCGAGCTCGTCCACGACATCCAGCTCGCACGTTGCGAACGGCACCACCACGAGCTGGCAGACGCGCTCCCCTGCCATGAGCAGGTGCGGCTTCTTGTCGTTGTTCACCAGGGTCGCGCCGACCTCGCCGCGATAGCCAGCGTCGATGACGCCGACGCAGTTCGAGAGCGAGATGCCCAGCTTGCTCGCAAGCCCCGAGCGCGGGAACACCAGCCCGACGTAGCCCTCGGGAATCGCCACCCGCACGCCGGTGCCCACCGTCATGCGCTGGTGCGGGTGAATCCACACGTCCTCGGTGATGCGGAGGTCGAGCCCAGCGTCGCCCTCGTGCGCGTACGCTGGCGGCTCCATCCCCTTGTCGACCATGATCCTCAGCTTCATTTGGTTCTCCAATCTACATCATGCCCCGCTCGTCCATGCGGCACAGCTCCACCATGCCCGCATGCATGTTGCACCCGACCTTGTCGCAGAGGACGCGGAACCCCTTCAGCAGGTTCTCGCGCTGCCTCGTGCTCATGCCTGTGTGCGAGCGAGGTCGGCACAGGCCCATCCTGCGTGCCTGCACCCTGATTGCGTTCTCGGTCCTGTCCAGCTTGAACTCCCACGAGTCGAAGTCGCTGCCGTGCTTCTTGTACATGGCGTTGAGTATCCGCACCTCGTCGGTCGTCCACATCCTGCCCTTCGGCATCACTTCCTCCTGTGTCCCTTGTTCCAGCGGCGCAGCATCGGCACCGTGTACTTGGGCCTGCCTATGACCAGCTTGTACAGGTTGTTCAGAGCCCACCAATGGGGCTTGAGGGCAATCGTCACGGCCTCGTCGTGCAGGACACCACGCCAGACCTCCATGTCGTCGCCGTCAGAGATGGAGATGCCGTCATCGCCGACGTAGCCGAGGCTCTCCCACTCGCCGTCATCGACCGACCTGTACAGGAACCCGCCAGTAGCGGGAGTCTCGTCACCCATCGTTGACCTCCTTCATCCTCGGAAGCACCAGCGTCTCGTCGTGCTCCATCTCCCATTCGTCACACGTCCTACAGGCGTTCGGCATGGGGCAGCACTCGGGCGGTCGCCTCACGAACGTGTCTCCCGCGAACACCTTCCATGAAAAACGGCACCTGTCGCAGTGCCGCCACTTACCGCCTGTCATCGTCACCTCCGGCAACGAGCGCCATCGCAATGAGCGCAACCGCGCTTCCGACCATCAGCCCAGCAATGAACCTGCCCATCACACCGTCCCCTTCTGCTTGCCTACCACGTCGATGCCAAGGGCTCGCATGTCGCGTGGAAAGTCGCACGTTTCGTCCAGACGCTTGCAGAACGCGCAGCTGCTGTGCTGCGAACACTCGTACAGGCGAAAGGCCAGACCCCTCAGCTCGTCGCGCTCTGCCTCCAGGTTCGCTATGAGGTCGCAGAGAGACCTGCGGTTCACGTTGTCGAAGTACAAGGAGTCTGAGCGCCTTGCCTTTTCCGTTGGTGTCACCGCCCGTACCTCCTCAGCCATCCGGCGACGGTCACGGGATGGACGCCGAGCTTCCTCGCAGTCTCCGCGACCGTCGCCCTACCGGCCCTTATCTTCTCCACCCACAGCTCTGCCGTGGCTCGCGGCACGTGCTTGTGCCTTAGCGGGAACCTCTTTCGGTCTCTGTTGACGGCGCCTTGGACGACGTACTCCGACACGCCCGTGCGCCTCGCTATCTCCTCTATCGGCTTTCGGCCACGCCACAGCCTCTCGACCTTGCACATCTGCTCGGGCGTTAGGCCCTTGCGCCTCGGATACCTCTCCCTGTCGCTTGCCGCCGCCTTCTCTATTGTCGACGTGCTGTACCCGATTGCGTCTGCTATGTCCTCCACGCGTACGCGAGCGGCCCACAGTCGCTCCATCTCGTCGAGCTCGTCAGGCGTCACTTCTCCCCCTCCCAGTACGTCAGAATCTCGCCAGCGGGTAGGTTGTCGCAACAGTCGCCGTCTTCGTTCTCAGCCGTCCAGCACCCACCTATCGCCGCCTCTATGCCATTGCCGTAGTAGGTGAGCGTTTCCACGTGGAACGGGCCGTCGACGAACATCAGCCAGTCGCCGACGTTGATCGGCGTGCCGTTCCTGTCGCACGGCAACTTGACCTTGCGCTTTCGCTTGCCCATCAATCCCTCACCTTCAGTTCCTCTGGCAGCGCCTTCTCGGTCCACAGGAACAGCCAGTCCGGCACGTCGTAGAGCGGCATGCCATCTGGCGGCTCCGACATGTCAGGCATCACGCGGCAGTTGCCGATGCGACCGCACACCTTGCATCGCTTGACGAGATGCAGGAGCCTGTGTCGCTCGCCACGCATGTGCACGAAAGTGTGGTCGTCGACACACACCTCCTCGTACTCGTGCTTGTGGTCGCTGCGGACGTGGCGCTTCCTGACCTTCTTGCGGTGGCGCGGCTCCTCTGGCAGCGGGTCGTACTTGTGGTGCAGGGAGTCCTCCTTCCAGTCGCTCACTCGACCACCACTCCTGGCTCGCGCATGCGTTCCTCAATCAGCAGCTCGAAAAGACAACGCGAAAACCTCAACACGCCGTCCTTGCGCATCCTCTCTACGTCGTCGTGGCAGGCGTCGCGTATGTCGCAACCCTCGCAAGACCTGTCAGGATGCCCGTCACCCCATGCGTCCCGCACCAGCTCCCACAGCTTGGCGTTCTCGGCCCTGAGCCTCTTGTTCTCTGCGCCTAGCGAGTCGATGCGCCTGTCGTAGTTGGCGCACAGCAGGGCCAGCTGCTCCTTGTCGAATGACATTTGATAGGCAACTGCATCCATCTAGTCCACCTCCACTCCCAGCTCGCGTGCACGGCCAGCGAACTCGTCTTGCATCCATCTCGCAGGTACTCGCTCGAATGCGATTTGAATGTCGATACAGTCCAGCATGTCTTCCACCAGCTCCCGCAGCTTCGTGTTCTCGGCCTTATCCCGCGCGTGAATTGCCTCAAGCTCGACTATGCGCTCGCGCTGGTGGTCACAGTGCCTTTGCAGGTCGTTATGGGCCTTGAGCTGACCGTGGTAGCCACTGAGGTCGCGCCTGAGCTGGTCGATGGCTTGTAGCACGTCGGTTGCGTCACTCATGCTCAACCTCCACTCCCATCTGAGCCATGCGGTCGAACATCGCGCACCCGTCCTTGTAGCCGCAGCGGTCGCATCCGTATTGCCGCGAGCACTGGTACAGCTCGGCCATCAGCTCTCGCAGCTTGGCGTTCTCGGTGTTCGCTCGCTGTAAGTCGTCGCGGAGCTGCCAGATGGTGTCGGCGGCTTCCAGCATCACTTCCCTTGCGTCGCGGTACGTCGCCTGCCCGTCTGCCATCTGACGCAGCTCGTCAATCTGGGCGCTTATCATGCTCATGCGTCCACCACCTTCCTGCCACATCGCGGACAGAACTCGTAGCTGCCGTTGACGTGCTCGTAGGTGTGACCGCACTCTGAGCACTCCATGACGTGAATGGTGACGCGCTTGCCGTAGCGGCCTATCTGGTCACAGACGCACTCCCATGTGTCCGTCTCGTCGGCTGTGCACGCCCCCGTTCGTTCACTGTCCGAACAGTTGCACGAACCCAGCGTGGCGGCGATGGCCTGCTCGGGGGTGCAGCTCCATACATCCATCCCCAGCTCGCCATCGGCAAGTGGGAATGCCTGCATCATCACGCCGTTGCGATCACGCCACCTTAGCGAGCGGCCGGTGCCCTCGTGCTCCACCCCAAGCTCGTCCAGCAGGCGGCGCAGAACTTCTGTACTTGATTTCACTCCGCATACCTCCATTCGTAGCCGTATGCAGTTGGCCGCTTGCCACGGCAGCAATCTCCAATAAGCGAGCGCTTGCTCTCACTGCCCATCGCTCGCGCTGCGTCCACAATCGAATCGAACCTTGTCTCGTTTCCGTAAGCCTCAACCCTGATGACAGGGCGAACACGGGTAGGCTTTTGCTTGTGTGGCCGCTTGTTGTTGTTTTGGACTTTCATGTCAACCCAACGGCAGTTGGACGGTTCATAGTTGCCGTCCACGTCTATGCGGTCAATCGTGCATTTGCCAGTAGGCGCGTAAGGGTCATACCCAGACGAAAGCGCCCAATCCCTGAACGCCTCAAAGCTCTCGCGCCATTCGTCGCACACGGCAATTCCACGGCCACCATAGTCGCTGTAGTTCGCCTTTGATGGGTTGTAACAGCGTTGCTTCATGCCTGACCAGACGTTGAATAGCCGCGTCCCAGTTTCGCCATGGCGCTTGATGTGCGAGCTGATAAGTTGACGTGTTTGGCATCCACAGCTGTGCGTCTGGTCTGTTTGCAGGCAATACTCAGGGACGTATTTCAGATTTCCGCAATCACATCTACAAAGCCAGTAACGCTTGCGGCTATTTGGCTTGGTAGTCACACAAAGAGTTGTGAGTGCCCCGAAACGCTGTCCAGCCGCAATCTGCTTGATACGGTTTGCGCATCCGCAACTTGTTGTCTCGCCCGACTTGAGGCGATAAGCGGGAACGACTCTATATTCTCCGCAAGCGCATCTGCATAGCCACGCTGTGTTCTTGCCGAGATTTGGCGCTCGTTCTATCACAGTGAGTTTGCCGAAGCGCTGTCCAGTGAGGTTATCAAGTTTCGTCATTTTGGCCGCTACTCCAAACGAAACGCCATCGGCAGGAGGTAGCGGCTCCACGCCGATGACGCATTTCACAGTATATGAATTTGTCCGTCCAGCCGCTACCTGAACAGTCAAATTATACCACTTACCTGCTGTTTTTGCACGTTCGGGTGCTGTCACTTCGCACCGCCAGCTATGCCGCGAACAATCTCGACGAACTCATTCAACTCATCGGCCATGCGTGACCAGTCGATATGCGGCGTGACCTCGATGGTGGCATGAGAGATAACGTGCTCCTTGTTCTTGCGCACCCATCCGTCGTGCATGCTCTCGCTCCGATTATCCAATGCCGCCACGCGCTCGCGCAGCTCCGCGTTCTCGCGCTCAAGCTGCGCATGCACGGCGTCGATGGCGTCGCAGATGCGGTGGAAGTCGTCGCCTCCTATGGTCAGCACTGAGTCGTCAATCGCCAGAGAGCGTATCGTCTCACGCAGCTCGGTCGTGATCGGCGCTACTCCCTCAGCCAGTGGATTGCCAGCGCTATCAGCCATATGTCCATCGGCAGCAGCATCAGAGCGACCACAACTAGTTTCGACACGTCCTCCGGTGTCCACACCACCGTCTCTCTCTTTCCGGATTCCGCACAGGTCACCAAGGGGCGACGGCTGCTTCTTCATCAATGCCAGCGAAACCTCGTAGGCATAGCGCGTGTTGTCAAGCTCCTGCTCGTGCGCCTCCCTGATGCGCTTGCAGCACTCGTGGATGCGGTCGTCGATTCGCGCGCAGCAGTCGTGCCCGTACTCCTCAAGCGCCCTTACCTCTTCCTCGAAGCCGTTGACCATCGGCACACCTCCGTTACGACGGGAGGAGCGCACTTCTTCGCACGCCCCTCCTCCCTCTTGTAGATTCTCTCGGCGCTGCGCTCGCTGATGCCGTAGTAGTTAGCCAAGGAGAGCCAGTTCCAGCCGCGCTTGCGGTAGTAGACCAGCTCGTCGCGCTCCCAGTCGCTCAGCGGTGAGACGCCCATCACGCGGTCCATTCTTCGCAGTCGGAGCAGTGCAGGATGCGGGCCATGTCCTCGCGCCATCCGATGTGGTCGCGGTCGTCCACGAACATCTGGTACAGGCGCTCGCACGCGCCGCTGTGCGTGCACAGCTCCATCCATTCGACGCCAGTGCGCTCGGGCTCCCCTGGCGGCTCCATGCGGTCGCTAGTGCTGATCGGATACAGTGCCATCTCCCCTCCCATCAAGCGGCTCGATGTCGATTGCCGTGCTTCCGTACGTCGTGTCCTGGGCGTACAACCATCGCTCGCCAGTCTCCGTGTCAACCAGCACCATTACTGTGACGTTGTAGCTGGGATGCTCGACGGCCTCGAAGGCGAACCTTCCGCCATCCGAAGCCGTCTTGGCCTCCGCGTCCGCGCACCCCGCAAGGCTACACGTGCACCCGCAGAGGGCCAACGCTATGAGCACGCCGAACACGGCCCTCTTTATCCGCGCCATGCGACCTCCTCAACCTCGAACACACCGCCGCCGCCGAGGAAGGCCGCGACCTCGTTCAGCTTGTCGATCTCGGAGAGTGCGGCGTCCATCGTGAGGTACAGGCCGTAGCAGCGCGGCTCTGGCGCCTTCGCCCAGATGAGGTAGGCTGGCTCAGACGTGTCGGCGAGCGGCACGCCCGTGGCTTCGAGCGCCTTCTCCGTCTGCGAGTCAATCTCGGCCTGCGCCTCGCAGACCCCCTCGTCGGTCGGCATCTCCGCCTGTGTCATGGGGAGAATCTCCTCGATGGGGTCCAGCGGTGCGCCGCACACGACCTCCGGCTTCTCGGGCTTGCGCTCGACCATGTCCATGAACTCCTGCTCGTCGCGGAGCGTCTGGCACCACTTCTCCCACTGCTGCTGCGCGTTCTTCGCGTTGACTGCGGTGAACGTGCGCTTCTTGGACTTGCCGCCCACGATGCACGTGCCCTCGAACCTGTTTCGGTCGGACAGGGTCATGAGGCGTCCGTGCGCCTTGTCGCCCGCCACGATCTGCTGGCCTCCCGCCATGTCCCCTCCCTTGCCCTCGCGGCACTGCTTGATGATTCGGTAGATTGTCGGCTTGGAGACGCCGTAGGCGCTCGCTATGTCATCGACCTTCTCGCCGAGGCAGTGCATCGTGTAGGCGCTCTCCCTCTCCGACTCGGAGAGCACTCGCCCTCTTGCCATCTCTTCTCCTTCGTATGGAACGAGGCGGGCCTCGTCGGACCCGCCCCTCACGAACTTCCTCATACGGCGCGCCTGTCCACGTTGCCGAGGTTGACCGCCCTGTACTTCTCTCGGAACCTGCTGACTATCGCCATCGCCGTCTCCTGGTCCCCGCTCCTAGCCATGCGGCGCGCGAGCGAGCCGAGGTCGAACTGCGTCGTGACTATCGTCGGCCTGTTGTTCGCGTAGCGAGAGTCGAACAGCGCGAACAGCTTGCTCAACGACCACTGGCTGGGCACCTCCTTGCCGAGGTCGTCGACGACCAAGAGGTCGCAGAGGGAGTACTTGGCGAGCACCTGCTCCTCGCTGCCGTTGCCGCCGTATGTGCTGCCTATCTCGGAGAGCAGCTTCACGCTCGACACGAACCTCGCGTCTCCCATGCCACGGTAAATCCAGCCCTTCGCCAAGCGGCACGCCAGCCACGTCTTGCCAGCGCCCTGCACCCCGCAGATGTAGATTCCCCCGCCCGACGAGAGCGTGTCGAGCATCTCGTAGGACGGCTCAGCCGCCGCGAACAGGCTTGGTATGCCAGACTCGGCGACCATGCGGTCGACGAACTCCTGCGGCTGCGCCGCCTTGACTGGCTTGCCGAGCATCCTAGCCAGCCACTCGGGGGGCTCAGTCTCGTCGCTCAGGTAGAGGTCGTAGAGCTCCTCTAGGCTCACGTAGGTCTTCGGCTGCATGTCACTCCTTCCCTAAGAAAAGAGCCGCTGTTGCGGCTCGGTCAATCCTTTTCGTCTTGGCTGTTGTCACCTTGCGCAAGCCCCTCTGCGTACCCGTCCTCCCAACCAGCCTCGTATCCCTCATCGAAACCAACATCGTGTGCGTACTGGATTGCCTGCTCGACCTTTTCCTCGTCCATACACACCGCCTCAGAACAGCGTCGGCTGGTACACCGCTGGCTGCTTTGTGTGGTTGTCGGTTATTACGCTGGGCTGAGGACACACTTCCCACTTACCAGTAATGGTGTTCTTGCGCCTCCATCTCAGGTCGGAAACCTTTGGATAGTCACCACCCAACTCAACCATGCACTCTTGCATGAGTCTCCTTCTCTCTCGTTTTCCGCACGTGAATCTTATGTAGCGATATTGCATGCCCTTGTAGTGCTCAATACCAAGCTCGCGCATTTGTGCAAGCGTTGGTCGCACTGTGATTCTCTTGTCGCTTTTTGGGTCTTCCACAAGAAGCGACTTCATACCGCGAACATGCAGTTTCACACCATCTCTCAGGTATATCTCACTCTCAATGCAGCCCGCATACATGAACGACGACGCCTGATAAACGTATCCTGGCTTGCCCATGATGCCATCAGCCCATGTGAACAAGACTTTGACATTTGGCTCGTTCATGCGTATCCACTTGACCGCCGCCGAAAGCATCTGTGACTCGCTGTTTCGTGGCATGTCATCTGTCATGCACATACGACCGATCTCGTAGTAGTCATCAGTGCCCAACGATGGAAACAGACATTGGATTGTATGCCGTGGTCTAGTGCCCAATCCAAGTGTCAGTGTGCCGACCATCTGACCGTCAAGAAAGCAACCTAGAAAGTGCCTGTTAATCTTCGGAAGAGTGTCAGAGTAGTGGTAAGCACGTATCATCGAGAGCGACTGGTCGCGCGACACGTCGCGCACGTCGAAGTCGTACCTCAAATTTCACCTGCCTTGACTAGAAGATGCTTAGCTGCTCGTGATACCGTTCTTGGTCACGCACATCCATGTCCTCTGCATGGATGCTGTCACCCTTCGGGTAAGGCAGAACCTCGTACAGAAGCTTGCGTCTCAATGCCTTTCGCCGCTTCTTTGGAGCGTTGAAGTAGACGTATCGGTGCTTGCGAGGACGCTCAACCCACTCAACCGCATCCTCACCATATGTCTCTATGACCTGCGCCATCGTCATTCCGTGGGCGAACGTGGCATGGTGCTTGCCCTCCATACCCTTTACCTTTGGGTCAAGAAATCGTGCCGAGAGGCCGCAGTAGAGGAAGTTCGTCGCCTGGTAGACGTATCCGACGTGTCCAACGGACGAGTCTGCAAATGAGACGACTATTTCCTTGTCGAGCATCTTTAGGCTGTGTGCTACCAGATAGCTCGCCGCGTTCCTCGGCATGTCTTGGTGAATCCAAAGCCTGTTGAGCTCGTAGACGTTGTGAGCCTCCTCTGGGCCGCAGATGCCCTTCAAGAGCGTCGATGAACAGGGCACCCCGTAGGTCACCACCCCTCCAACGTCGTTGTTTTTGTCGCACAGACAGAACGCCATCGAGCAAGGGCACGTCCTATGAAGGTAGTGACGCTCCGTGACTATCTTCATGGCGAGCGCGTAGTCGATGCGCTTGACCTCGTACTCGCCGAGAAGGCTCACGCGCCCACCCGCCTAGCGAGACGGCGTACCGCGCGGGCGCTCATGCCGTAGTTCGCCGCCACGACCTCCGGCGGGCAACCGTCGCGCAGGACGCGCCTGACCTCCTTGACGTTCGCTGACGAGTACCCGCAGCAGCGAGGGTTGAAGGTTTTGATCTGGGCAACCTTGCCCATGGGACACCTCCCTATAACAGCGACGGCCCCGAAGGGCCGTCATCTCAGCTTTGTTTGATTCGGGACTACTCCCACAGCTTGATTGACAACGTGCCGTCATCGAGGTCGATGCCGTGCTCCTTGAGCTTCGCCAACTGCTCGCGCATCTGCTCGTGCTCGTCAATGATTCGCGCAAGCTCATGCACGTCACCATCCCAGAAGCACTCGCCTTCCAGCTTCAACTCCAAGTCGCCGTTGACTCGCAGATATGCGCTGACCGAATGGATGTTGCCCGTCTTGCGCAGGTAGCTGCACCCGCTGAACTCCGAGCGCTCGTACACATGGCCGTACATCCAGAGGTATTCGCCGTCGCCATCCTCGACCTCGTGCTCGTCGATCTTCGACGTGTCCCAGCGCGTGCGGTAGTACTTGCCCCACTCGTCAAGCATCATGTCCCAGAACGGCGACTCTCTGAACTCGTCAAAGGTGTACTCCTTCGACCACTTGGGATCGCGCACAATCGAGCGCCACCCGTTCTCGTGGACCTGTGTTATCACCTCATCCTGAACGACAACGGTAACGAGGTCATATCCAAAGGAGCTAGGGATGACCCTGAGCATCATTGCCGATACCTCGCCGACCTCCTTGCCACCCATGTTGCGGTACTCGATGTTGCCGTCCGACTTGCCGCACGTCTCGTAGGCGAGATAGAGGTCGCGGACGTTCTTTGGGTCTGGCTTGGGCGCTTCCCTCCTACTGTTCGGCACCATGGCTAGTCACCGTCCCATATTCCGTCTGGCCGCATCTTGGCGAACGCTAGGAGCTGGCACAGAGGACGCTTCGCGTTGCCCTCAGTGGCGTCCCAATAGTCATTGCTCGTCTCGTCACCAAGGGCGGCAATGGCCTTCTCAAGCACGGGGATGGACTCTGCGCCGGACATGCCATAGATTGTGCGGATGCCATTCTCGCCCAGCACGTCATCGCGTCGATAGAACTTGCCGTAGTTGTAGGTAACGTTGAGCCAGCATTCCGTGGTACCGCCGACTGCGTAGGTGCCGCCGCGCATGAAGTGCGGCTCACTAAGCTCTATCGGCGTGTTGTCAATGGGGTCGTTGAGGTAGATGTCGTAGCTCATTACCTGCCACCTTCGTCCGCATACTCCCACATCATTTTGTGAGTCGTTTTATATCTGCCGCAGCAGACCCCTACGATTGCATTGGCGGAGCATCCCGTATCCTCGCTGGCCTCGGTCACGCTCGAATACGTGTTAAGAATCTGCCCGTCTGCGTCAATTCGATTGACAGCTCTGCACTTCCACGGCTTCTTGATCGGCCTTCTATTCAGGGCTTGTACGTGATAATCGACCCATCTACAGTTCGACGGCTCATAATTGCCATTGGTGTCAATTCTGTCCAGTGTGCAAGTCCCAAAAGGTGCGGCAGGGTCATAGCCACTATTGTTGGCCCACTCTCTAAATGTTGAGTAATCAAGCCATTCGTCGCAAACGGTTATACCTCTGCCGCCATAATCCTTGTACCGTTCGCCATCTGCATTAAAGCAGCGGTACTTCATGCCAGACCAAATCCTGTAGAGCCTGTCGTAGCTCCCATGATGCTTAGTTGAACGTTCTATTGTCCGTTCCCTAAGCAGACAGCCACATGATTTGACTTTTCCACGTCGAAGGCTAGTACCATCAACCATCTTTGTGTTGCCGCACTCGCATTCACAAAGCCATACGCCATTCTTGACGTATCTAATAGCGGTTAGTCTGCCAAAGCGTTGGCCTTTGATGTCAATGATTGTTTTACTCACTCGGCATCACGCTCGGCCTTGAGCTCTTCCAGAACCTCGCGCCACGCCTTCTTGCGGCCACCTCGCATAGCCATGAGCACTGCCGCCTCGTCGATGATGTCCTGTGCGTGGCGCTCCATCCACTTGTCCATGTAGCCGTCGATGTACTTCTTCCAGTTGACCTTCGGATTGCCCTTGCGGTCGGTGCCGTAGGGGCTGTATCCGTAGTCGGCAGGCAGCGCGTCGGCGATGCCCTTCTTGACCACGGAATCGACCACCTTGGCTACCTCTTCGCGGCCAATCTCGGCGACCTGCGCCTCGATGGGCGACGTGTCGAAGCTGAACGGAATCGTTACCTCGTGGAACATGCCAGACCCTCCCTCGAATCTATGCGCTTCCTAGCCATGGCCTTGCGGATGCGCCACTCCTTCGTCCTGCCCTCGTGGTAGCCGATGCAGTAGCAGAGCACCGCGACGCCGATGACGAGCAGGTTCGCACATCCCGCGCTCATGCCACACCACACGCCATCAGCGCCTCGTCTGCGGTCTCGACGAGGACCTTGCGCGAGTAGCGGACGCAGAGCTTGCCGTCGTAGGTCTGCGACGGGAAGACCCAGCAGTCGCCGCTCCCGTTGTCGAACTGCACGATGGGCGTGCCCTCGCCGCGCTGCTCCCAGTCGATGTTCTGCTTGTCGAGCAGCTCCTTGACGCGCTCCATCTCCATGTCCCCGCGCTTGCGGGCCTCAATGTCAATCATTCTTCCTCCAAGTAGTTTCTGCCGAAGATACGGATGAAGCTCTCGTGGTTGTCCCTCTTGTGCTCGCGCTCCTCCCACCGTCTCTGGCAGTCGGCCTTGAGCCACCTATCAAGCGTTCGATCACCGCTGTGTACGCCATAACGGCCTTGGTGATGCTCGTGACACAACCAAACCGTGCAGCCCTCGCGGTCGCTTATGGGCCTGCGTGACGATGGGTAGATATGGTGTTGCTCGACGTTCGGGTTCCCGCACAGGAAGCATCCGTCGAACCTCTCTGGGTACAGGCTTGGCTTTTTCATCAGTACCCCGCCTGCGGAGTTGACCATTCGCGCTGTAGCTGAGACTCAATGAGCCGAAGTTCCAGCTTTATCGCGTTGACCGCGTCCATGTTCGCGTTGTAGATAACCTGGGCCACGTCACGCTTCTCCCGAAGCTCCGCGACTTCCTCGACCCCGTAGACCACGAGATTGATGAGCGACACCGGCATGCCTTGGTCCCTCAGAGCCAAAGATTCAGCCCTGAGTCGCACCTTGTACTCGCGCTCCGCCCTTGCCAACGCCGAACCTGTCTTCCTAAGCTCTCTTACGCATTTATTGAGGTCGTTGCGCTTGTTTTGCAGCTCCGTGTAAAGGTCGTAGTCCACTAGCACCTCCCTACATGAAAGAGGGAGGCCAAACGACCTCCCTCGCTACAGCTTTGGTTGCTTAGACTTGTATGTGACCTTCTACGTCCGTCTAGTTGGGTTGCACAAACCTCAGTCGCCTTGTCCGCAGGTTCTTGTTGTACTTCTGTACAACTGTATGGTAGACGCAGACAGGATGTGTGTACGACTTTTCGTTCATAGCCCTGTAGAAGATCGCCGCATCATCCACAAGGTCCTTGTAGTTGATACGCGCGAACACCTTCACAAAGTGCTCCCTATCGAACTCATACTCGTGGTACTTGAAGAATAGGTCCAAGCCTCTGACGATTTTGCCGTGCACCGCTGCCGTGTTGGACGGCCACGTGTCGTGAATGAGCGTGAGGATGTTTTCAAGTCTGGCAACACCGGCTCGTTCTTTGAAAATATCCCAACATACCCCGATTGGGCCGATGGTTGTCGCTGACTTACGACCAAACTTATAACCGCATCGCTCGATGAGGTCTTTGAACGCTATGGCCTTAGTGTCACCAGCACAGACGCTCGCCCAGATTATGTCCCCCTTTGACAGAGGACGCTTGTTCGTGTTGTATTTGAGAAACAAGTCAGCCTCTTGCTCGGCAGTGAGGCCCTCGCGCACATCGCAATAGATGAGCGTCGCACCGTCCTCGCCATTAAGCTCGTAGATTGCGAGTGATGTGTGCTGGCCGTTCATGACGTAATATTTTCCACCGCGAAACGAGACGAGCACTGGCTCAACTTGCTGCGGGTCGTACTCGCGCTTAATTTTGTTGACCTGCGCGCGGCTGATGCCAGTATAGCCGCGATTGAAGCCTGGATTATCGTTATCGTGCGGGCTAATGAGCTGGTCATAGCGAATCATCTGGTAGTTGCGCTTGATCGGCTGGTATTCTTTGCTCATCGCTTACTCCTTTATGCTCTCGATTGTCTTGGTGAGCGCTTCAAGAGCCTTCACGATGCGGCTCTGCTCTGACTGGCTCAGCCTCACACTCATCGTTACGTAGCGACCAATTGTCGCTTGCAGCGTCTCTCCCATGTCCTGTACGACGAGAAGCAGACTGTCTCGAAGCTCTGCCTTGTCATGGGTGAGGACCTCGGATGTGTCCCCGATGGTCGGGTTGCGGTACTGTCGCTGCACCTCGGCGTAGTGCTTCAATCCACACTGATAGTGCATCCCGAGCTTGTCTTGATAGTGCGCACCCTCATCAATCGGCTCGCCGCAAATGGAGCAGATACGGCGTCCGTCATCGGCGTACTGAGGCTTGGTAAGGACGCGGTTCGCCTTGCGACCACCACGCTTGCCACGGTTCAGCTCGGTTTCGGTTGAAGCGCATGCCTTGTGCTTGTTCTGGTCGTGCGCGTAGCAGTCTCCGTCGAGTATCGGCTTGCCGCATACGGTGCAAATCCTCGGGCGAATCTCGGTGTACGCCTTGTTGATGGACTTCTCGCCGCTCTTGACGGCCTCACGCGCGTCGATGGCGGTCTGGTTACCCTTCGCGGCCTCCGTCTCAATCACCTTCACCTTGCGGATGGTGTCGCGGCTGGTGCCTGCGAGCTTTGCGAGCTGCTCATCGGTGCGGATAGGTTCCCGTTCGTCAGAATTCTGACTAACGGGCGATTCGCTCCCACGCTTTAACGACGCCGTTTGCCGCCTTTTCGCCTCCGCCGCGTACAGCGGCTCTAGTTGCAGCGCGAGCACGCTGCGGTCGTAGGGCTTGAGGTTTCGACGCTTGAACTGGTTCTCGATAATCCAGATCTTCGCAGCGTCTCGGCTCTCGAACTCCATCTCCATCGTCCTGAACTTGATGCCGTGCTCGTCGCAGATGTTGTAGCGGTTGTGGCCGTCGATGATGGTGCCGTTCCAAGTGATGATCGGCTCGCGCCAGTCTTGGTAACCGTTCTTGACCAGCGACTTCTCAAGACGGTCGTACTCGTCATCGCTAAGAGGCGGGATGAGCGACTGGAACTCACTGTCAATCGCAATCATGCGCCGACCTCCTTTCGTGGTATGATTCCTCTGCTGAGGAAGCGGCTCGGGTTCGGTGACCCAAGCCGCTTTTCCTTTTTCCTGTCTTACATGGGCTCCAACTCGTATCGGGACCAGTCAATCGTGTCCAAGTAGCCCGCTGGCTGAGGAGACTGGTTCAGGTACTCCTCGAAGTGCGATGGAGCAAAGAGGGTCTTGGGCCTGAGAAACTTCGCCCATTCCGTCCCAGTCCACTCGGCAACCTTGTTATCTACAACGGTCTTGAAGTCATCAATGGTGAAGCCCTCGGACAGACGCGCGTTGATTAGGCCGTTGATGGACTTGTTGTGGTACGTGTAGTGAGTACCCACGCGCTCGTTGAGGTAGTCGATGATTGCCGCGATGCTCACACTGCCAGAATCACTCTGCGGCACTATATCTATAGTATCTACTAGATTATCTACCTCTATAGTATGGGGGGAACTTTCTTCCCCCCTCACGGGGGAACTTTCTTCCCCCGTCGAGGGAACTTTCTTCCCCCCTAGGGAAGTTTCTTCCCCCCTGCGTCGGGCAGACCTGACTGCGCGATAGTCGTTGATGGTGCAGCCGCGCTCGTAGTGGGTGCGCTTCTCTATGAGTCCCGCATCGAGCAGCTTCTTCAGGTTGTGTGTCACCGACTTCTCGCTCGTCTGGCACCATGCCGCGAGGTACTTCCTTGACCCCGTGAACCACGAGCTGCCGTCCTGCGAGAAGCCATATATGACCGCATAGACGATCAGCTCGTTTCCGCTGAGGTGAAGCTCGTTGACCATGAACGCCTTGATGGTGATGTAGTTGTCGCTGCTGACCTCGTACTCGCCCATCCCCTACTCCTCGTAGGTGGGCTCTTGCGCCTTGGCGAGCCAAGACTTGGCGAGGCCGATTGCGACGTCCATCTGGGCGGCGGTGATGTCCGTGCCCATCTGGTAGCCAGCGTCGGCGAGGGCCTTGGACTTGAGCACCGCCAGAGCGACCTCGCCGCTGTCCTTGTCGCGCAGAGAGGCCAATTCCGCCACGATTCCGTTGAACTCGTCCTGAGACTCCTTGGAGGGCAGAACGGGGTCTGAAATCGGCTCCTGTTGGCTCTCAGAGGCATCCGCATGGGTGTCGGACACGACCTCGGCGTGGACCTCGGTTACGTCGGGCGCCGCCCCCATCTCCTCGCTGATGTACATGCCTTGGAAGTCTGACGGGAACGCGAGCCGCAGGGCAACCGCGCGGGCGCACTTGTCGATCATCGTGCCTGGCATCGTCTTCCAGACGCTCTGGTTCTTGTTGTACTCGTCCAGCGACACCTCGGCGTAGGAGTCGGTGCGGTCGCTGCGGTGGACTCGCGCCCATCCGCCGATGAGCACCTCGCCAGCCGCCTTGTAGGTCGCCGTGCCCTCGCGCTTCCGCACCTCGCCGTTGCGGTCGAGGTACACGATGCCGTGCTCCATGCCCTTGTAGGAGGGATGGGCGTTCGCGCGGCGCTCGAACACGACCTCTGCGGTAATCATCGACGCGGGACCGCTGCCGTACTTCACGAGGAACGCCTCGCGCTTGAAGGGGTTGAGCCGCTGCGAGCGGCACAGCTCCATGAAGAAGACCACCTCCTGCGGGGTGGCCTTGTCGCAGATGTACTGGTACACGTCCTGCTGGCTAATCTGTATCGCGTCGCCAGCCTCGTCGGTGAACTGGATGACCTGGTTCTGCGCCGGAGCGAGCACGATGCCCGTTGGCGCCTGCTTGAAGTTACTCATGGTATGTCGATAGCCTTTCCTTGGCGTCGGCCTTGTCGATTGCCCACTTGCGGACGATGATGTCGTGCGCCTTGCCGCGCTCAAGCCCCATCACGCAGTCGATCTGGCTCGGTGCGAGGCACGCCTGCCTGTCGGTGAAGTAGGCCATCACCTCCGACGTGAGCGATATGTCCTTCTGCGTCAGTGCCATCAGCGCACCTCCGACACCCTCAGACCGCTGTCCTTGAGCTTGGTGACCGTGTACTCGGCGAGAAGGTCGGGTCGCTCCTCGGCGAACCTCTTCCTGTCGAACTGCGACGCTGAGGACTTCACCCACGTGACCCTGTAGACGTCTGACTGGGCCCCCTTGCCGCTGCCGACGATGGCTCTGAGGTCGTTGGCGAGGCGCTTGGCCTGCTCCGCGTACTTCCTCTCGCAGGCCTTCGCCTCCTGGTAGTCGTGGACCAGCGTGTCGAAGTGAGCCATGTTCTCTGGCGTCGCGTACTCGGTGGAGCCGATGCCGAACATGTCGAGCAGGGCGCCAGCCTCCGCAGTGGTGCCGACAATCTGGGGCAGCGCGTCCTTCTCGACGCACTCCTTCCAGAACGAGTCAACCGCCCCGTTGACGAGTCGGACGTCATCCTCGTCGCGCTCGACGCGGTGTTCGACGTAGTGCTGGCCCCCTATGAGTGCCGCGACGTAGGCGAACGTCCATCCAGTGACCGAGAGGTAGTGCGTGACCTGCGTCATGTAGTAGTCGGGCACGCCCTCCGCCCAGTCGCCCTCGCGGTTCTTGCCGACCGTCTTGATCTCAAGCACGCCCCAGTCGCCGTTCTCGTCCCTGACCATCCCGTCGAGGTTGGCGTGCGCCCACGGCCTCTCCTTGGAGACGAACGTGGCGTTGCCCTCGCTGACGATGAACTCTGGGTGCATCTCGGCGAACTTGTCGCGGATGATGGACTCTAGGCGGTTGCCCCACTCGACGGCCTCCTTGTCGGAGAGGTCCGCTGGCTGCTTGCGCCCCGTCTTCTCCATCCACACCTCGACGGGTGACCTGTAGGCGCTGATGCCCATGATTGCCGCCACGTCGGAGCCGCCGACGCCCTTGGTTCGGAAGCCAAGCCAGTCATCGTCGGACTCCATCTTGTAGGCGTCGAAGCACTCAGGCTCGGTCCAGTCGGGCAGGGCGTACCCGTCCAAGCGCATCACAGCTCGCCCCTGTCCACGAGGTTGCGGATGGTCTGCCGCGTGCGCTCGAACTCGTTGAGCCTCTGGTCGAGCCTCTCGATGTCATCGCCGATTATGCGAGACATCTCTGAGATTCGGTCGGACACGGTGCCAACCTGTTCGGGCTCCGTGCTGCGGGCGTCGTACTCCTCGATGTCCTCCATGACGCCCTTGAGGTCCAGCGCGTCTGCGGTGGCGTTGAGCATGTCCGCGACGAGGCGGCACTCCTTGGCGTCGGTGAGGTAGTCAGCTAGGAACCCGATGACGGACTCCCACGAGTCGATGCGGACGCGGTTCCTGCCGACCTTGCGCAAGGCGCAGGCCATGATGCCGAACAGTGGGTCGTACTCGTCCCCGTGCTTGGCCTTGGTCACGGTCTTGGAGTTGTCATCGAAGAAGACGACCGTCGCAGGGTCGTTGATGATGACCTTGGTGGGCTTGGCGTCGTTGCCGCCGCCCACGAAGCCAGCCTCCTTCGCCCACGCGAACAGGGCGTCGAAGAAGCTGCCGTCGATGTCTTTCGTGGTGGTGACGCTAAGCGTCGTCTCGACGCCAGACGAGCATGTGTACACATTGTCGTCTGCGTAGTCGAACAGGCTATAAATCGGCCTATGCCTGATTGCCACGGAATCGATCGGATCGTTTGGCTTAGGAAGACTCAACTTACTCCCCCTTCCCCCATGCTGGCTGTCCCCAGCACAGGTGCATGAACGCGAGCAGCGTGAGCCGCAGCCAGTCGTGCTCGGTGTCCTTGAGCATCTGCTCAAGCCTCTCGCGCACCTCATCGCCCAGCTCGTACCGCTCCACCACGGCGTCTAGGCCGTGGAGCTTCATGAACGTGGACTTCTGCATCCACACGTCCATGCGGTTGATTGACTTGCCGGTGTTGTTGACGAACAGCAGACCGCCGTCCTGCTCGGCGTTCTCGTTCTCGATCACGGTCTGCTGCTTGAAGTTGTCGAGCATGCCCTCGCTCGGGTAGCTCTTGCAGTGCTTGGACTCGCCTGTGAGCACGAGGTCGTCCACGACGATGCGCAGGTCGCCCATGTCCCTGTTGCCATGGAGCGCCACGCGCTCGCACACGACCTCGCCAGCCCAGTCGTTGATGACGTTCCTGATGCTGGACTCCTGGCGGGTGCCGATGTCCTTGGGCCGCGTCTTCACTCCGCGCCTCCCTCCACGACCCTCAGCCTGTCCGCGTGGACGCCGAACCTGTTGGGGTCGCTCGCTCTCAGGCCCAGCTTCCTCGCCCTCGCGGATATGGAGCCCGCGTTCGGGTGTCGCGGGAAGAACTTCATCAGCGCGGTCGGTCCGTGCTTCTCGTAGTTGAGTCGGAGGAACTCGTCCTCCTCCTCGGTCCACGGGTTCCAGCCGCGCGACACGCCGTTCTCCTTGCAGACCCTAAGCACGACCTTCCTGCCGACGCCGAACCTCGCGCCTATCTGCTGGGCGGTGAGGTCGGTGGTCTCGCGCAGGCGCAGGATGGCATCGACCTGCCTCCTGGTCAGCTTGCGGTGGCTCATGGCATGGCCTCCCCCATGAAGGCCGTCTGCTCGCGCCAGCTCTCGCGCCACGCCCTCGTGTCCTGCGTGTCCAGCATCCCCGCCACCGCGAAGGCGGCGAGCAGCAGTATCAGGACGATGCAGCCGTATGGCGTCCCATCCACGCCGAGAAGTCCGACTCGGTTATCCTCATGCCGCGAGCCGACCCGTTCGGGAACGTCGCGCTGAGCCTCCCGTCCCTGACGGCGCGGTAGATGCTCTGTCTGTTCACGCCTGTGAGGGACTCTAGCTCCACGGCTGTATAGGACCGCTCTAAGCGAGGGGATCGGGATTCGGTCTGGCTCGCCTTGACATACAGGACGCCGTTGATGGTGAGTGACTCCGGCATCTGCGTATCCATCCATGTTTCACCCCATTCCTCATGCGTATTGGTGCTCTGTTAAAATGGGGAACCGTCTCGGCCTTCGGAAGTTGAGACGGTTCTGAGAGGGGCCTCCCAGTTGGCGCTGGAAGGCCCCCGCAACTTCTCTCTCACACCACATTGCATAGCGTCTCCCAGAGGTCAGCCGCACGCCCGATGGCGCGAAGCCCCCTTAATGACGCCAAACCCCTTGCGTGGTGTCAGTGCATTCATTCCAGACAACGTGCCTGTTGTGGTTCCGTGTCTCTCGGTGCCACGTCGGGGACGAATCCCCCTAGCATGCCCTTGCACCTGCCGTCTGTGTCGCAGGCCTTCTTCCCCGTATGGAGGCGGGGACCACATGCGTCGCTTGGCAACTGTCCTTGCGTCGTGGCACGCGGATGCGTGGTAAGCGCTCGGGCGCGGCGTCTGTGGTGCTGGGCTTCCCCAGCGGTGGACTCACTCGAATCAGGAGGTGGCTAGACGAGAATCTTCTGAAAGGAGAGGAAGGGAAGACATCGACCTTGCGGCTGCGTCGGACGGAGTTGAGTGGGAATCCGCGCAGAAGCCGAGTGAGCCCACCGCAAAGGAAGCCCCTCCCCCTCGTGACCACGACTGGACTCCATGCAGACCCGCACTTCTTTTTTCTCGCGCGTTCGTTTCCTGCTCCGCCGGAGCGTTTGCATCGAGTGCTCGTCCCCAGTCGGGGTCACGAGAGGGAGGGCGAGTCGCTAGGACATGGTCCAGAGGTCGCTTTCTCTGCATCCCATGACGGACGCGAGGGCTATGATCTCGTCAAGCAGCCACGGGCGCTTCCCGTCCATCTTCTCGTAGAGAGAGCTGCGGCTGATGCCGATGCTGCTCGCAAGGGCACCCTTCGTCGTGTCGCGCTCGGAGACGTACGCCTCGATGTTCCGTTTGATGTTTGTCGTAACGCTTGAAACCATGTTCGTCTCTCCTCAATTTCTGTCCGCAACTTCGGACATACTCAGTATTGTCCTAACTTGCAGACAATGCAAGAATGTTTTTGTCCAGATTCACGGACACTATGGAGGGTGAGATGACCTTCGGAGAAGTAGTCGCTCTTTACTTGGATGAGCTGGGCGTTTCACAATCTGAGTTGGCTCGGAGAATGCACACTGGGCGTCAAACCGTAAACAGCATCATCATCAATGGGAACCGTCGTGCGCCAAGGTTGGACACCGCCATGCAGATTGCAGACGCATTAGGTGTTCCCCTGCAAGACGTGATTGACAGGATGAAGTCGGATTAACCCAGAACCTTGTCAGTATGTTGGCGAAAGGCAACTGTCAGTAAAGCATCGAGCCCCCGTTGCAGCGAGGGCTCGAAGGGGGCTACACCACCACTGGACGAAGGGCGGGTGGCAAGCTATGGCAAAGCGTAGCAAAAGAAGGGACTCTTGGGGGTCCATAACGGAAGTCGAGCGCGGCAAGAGGTATGTGATTCGGTACTGGGCCTCAACGGACGAGAGGGGCTACAGGAGGCATTGCGTGACCGTGAGGGGCACCAGGGCCGACGCCGAGCGCAAGAGGGCGGAGCTGATGCTCGACCACTCGAAGGACGCGCCATGTCCCACCGTTGGCGCGGTATGGCACAGATACGCCCTGCCCGACATGGAGCTCATGGTGGAGAGCGGCGATCTGGCGAGGACGACGCTCGACCAGTACAAGAGGTGGTGGAAGAAGCACGTCGATCCGAGGTGGGGCTGCGTCCCGTGCGATGACGTAAGGCCGCTCGCCGTGCAGCAATGGGTGTCCCAGCTCGGATACAGCCAAGCGACCAACGCGATGCCGATTCTCAAGAAGGTGATGGGGTACGCGGTGCGCTACGAGTTCGCGGTGACGAATCCCATGAACGAGAAGTACGTCATGCCATCCAGGACAACCGTCTCGAAGAGGGACGCGGGGACGTGGAGACTGGCCGACCTTGGGCATGTGTGGAGCAAGGTACACGGGACATGGATGGAGCCAGCGTTCATCATCGCGGCGTTCGGCGGCGTCCGCGTGGGCGAGTCCCTTGGACCTCTGGCTGGCGAGGTCGAGCACCGCGTAATCGACGGAGTCGACGTCGCGCTCGTGCCAATACGAAGGCAGGTCGAACATCATGGGAAGGTGGAGGAGCGCCTAAAGAACAGGCAGAGTTCAAGAACCGTAGCCATAGCTGGGAGTGCCGCTGTTAGGTTGTGTGATA
>Ga0326514_10000317_pt1 | contig 33038 bp, 29 predicted proteins | sample 3_2548_0518_D_FD_203653 | JGI IMG/M metagenome (GOLD analysis project Ga0326514, IMG submission 203653) | Bovine rumen microbial communities from UC Davis, California, United States - 3_2548_0518 | ecosystem: Host-associated > Mammals > Digestive system > Stomach > Rumen | place: USA... | reverse complement strand
GATCGATATACAGCAATCTGTCTGGTCACACGAGGCCAAGGCTTCTGAGGATATAGAGCCACATGGCAAGGGTAAATGAACATCCGGCGGTCGTAATCATAACGGTCGATGAGGTAAGCGTACCTTTGTGTCCCATGCTGGTCGCCATGACATAGCAGGCAACTGTGGAGGCGGACCCAAGCATGACCGTAAGCGCGACCAGCTGCTGCCCCCGGAAGCCAAGTGTGACTGCCAGAGGCAGGAAGATTGCCTCAAGGACCAGAAGTTTCATCACTGCAGCCAGGACCGACGGACCTGCTTTCTCCTTTGCAGCCTTAGGATCAAACATCGCCCCCATCGCGATCAGTCCGAGAGGTGTCGCCATCTTTCCGATATCGGAGATGACTTTCTTCGGGATGGACGGCAGAGGCAGTTTCAGAAGGGACCATAGGAAACCGATGAAGATCCCGATCAGGATCGGGTTCGTCACGATACCTGCCAGAGTCTTCTTCAGAAGGCTGCTTTTGACCGTCTTTCCGGAAGATTCCTGTACCTGGCTGCCCGGTGAGGAAGGTGCCGGTCCGGACGCCGCCGATGAAGATGTCTGTATCCCGGCGGTCGTCGATGTCTGTATCTCAGCGGTCGTCGTCAGAACGATCACGGCAAAGATGTTATAGAGTGGGACCGATCCGATCATCATCAGGGCAGATTTGGCGGTATTGCCTTCTCCGTAGATGTTCTGGATGAAGGCAACGCCAAGGATCGCTGCGCTTGAGCGATAGGCGGCCTGGATGAACTCTCCTCTCTCACTCCTGTCTTTTCTCAGAACCAGTTTTGCAGTCAGAGCCGCGATGCCGATGGAAAGAAGAGTCACTACAAAGCAGAAAAGGACAAACCTGCCGTCCCAGGCGGAAGCAAAATCCTGCCCTGCCATATCGACAAACAGCTCGGCAGGCAGGGCGATCCGGAAGACAAAAGAATTCAGCTGCTTTGCAAAGCTTCTGCTCACGATCTTCAGAAGATAAAGGACGTAGCCGAGAACCATGAGCAGAAAGATTGGAAGCGTTGCATTGATACTGAAAAGAAGATTTTCCATAAATATGCCTCCGTGGAATATCTTTCCAACATTTCATCGATATAGATCGATATCAGGATTTGGACGCGATTTCCTCTGCCAGTTCCTGAAGAATGAGCCAGCGTTCTTCCTTCTCAGAGAGCTGTTTTTCTGTCTCTTCCTTCTCCCTGGAGAGTTCTTCCAGCTTCGTGTACTGAGTCGCGCACTCTGCGATCTGTGCATCCAGTTCTTTGATCTTATCCTCAAGGGCAGCGATCTCTTCGTCGATATGTTCATACTCCTGCTGCTCCTTGTAGGACATCTTTTTCCTGCGGTTTTTATTCTTCTGGGCGGCATAGGCCTCGGCGCCAGACAGGGCGGCTTTGTCTGCTCCGCCGCCATCTTCCGGCACATCCGGGGACTGTGATGTCCTTCCGGTTCCGGAATCCGGAGTCCCGAAAACAGCGCCGTCCCTTGCCATCCTCTTGTCGTAGTAGTCTGTGAAACCGCCTTCGTACTGGACCAGCTGACCGTCCTCGAAAGAGAAGATGCGGCCTGCGACGCGGTCGAGGAAGTACCGGTCGTGGGAGACGACGATGATGATACCAAGGAAGTGGTCGAGGTAGTCTTCGAAGATCTCCAGTGTCTCGATGTCAAGATCGTTGGTCGGCTCGTCGAGAAGCAGGACATTCGGCTGGCTCATCAGGACCAGCAGAAGCTGGAGCCTTCTCCTCTCCCCTCCGGACAGATTGCCGATCTTTGCCCACTGCATCTTCTTGTCGAAGAGGAACTTCTCGCACATCTGGGAGGCGGTGATGAGACCGTCTGTAGTCCTGACGTACTCGCCTACACTCTTGACACAGCCGATGACCGTCTGGAAGGGATCCATTTCCCCTGACTCCTGGCGGAAGTAACCGATCCTGACAGTCTCGCCCCACTCGACCCTTCCCGTATCGGGTTTGATCGATCCGGCAATCACATTCATGATCGTCGATTTACCGCAGCCGTTGGTGCCGATGAAACCGATCCGGTCATCTCTGAGGAAGCGGTAGGTGAAGCGGGAGAACAGCGTGCGGCCTCCGTAGGACTTGGAAACGTCGATCAGTTCTACCGTCTTCTTGCCGAGACGGGTGGAGACGGAGCTGACCGAAAGGGTGCTCTTCTCCATGCGCTGCCTTGCCTCGCGGGAAGCTTCCCGGAGGTCCTCAAAACGGCCGATCCTTGCCTGCTGCTTGGTGGACCTGGCTCTGGCGCCCCTCGAAATCCAGGCAAGCTCGGTGCGGATCAGGTTCTCCCGCTTGTCTTCGGTCGCCTCTTCCATCCGGGCGCGCTCTTCCTTTCGCTGCAGGTAGGTCTCGTAGCCGCCTTCACTGACGTAGAGACCGCCCCGGTCAAGCTCCGCGATCTTGTTGGTCACGTTGTCGAGGAAGTAGCGGTCATGGGTAACCAGAAGCAGCTCACCCTTGAAGCGTCTGATCGTGTCCTCCAGGAAGAGGATCATCTCCTGGTCAAGGTGATTGGTCGGCTCGTCCAGGATCAGGACTTCGGCCGGGGAAAGCAGAGTCTGCGCGAGCGCCACTCTCTTTCTCTGTCCGCCGGACATCTGACGGATGTCCTGAAAATGGTCTCCGATCCCGAGTTTGTTCAGCATGGCCCTGGCTTCGGCTTCCTTCCCATCTCCGGGCTTTCTTCCATGCATGACGGCCTCATAGGGAGATCTGTCGTCTCCGAAGTCCGGTGTCTGGGCCAGGTATGCGATCCTGACATCGCGTCCTTTGACAACTGTGCCTTCGTCCGGCTCCACGATTCCGGCTGCGATCTTGAGGAGGGTTGATTTGCCGGTGCCGTTCACGCCGATCAGGCCGATCTTATCGCCGGAGTTGACGCCGAGGGAGAGGTCGGTGAAGAGGGATCTGGTACCGTAATTTTTCGTGACATGCTGAAGATTCAGGATATTCATATGCTATGGTGTGCTCCATGTCGTGACAGATCGTGATGCCGCCCGGCTCTTCGCAGGCGGCTGTGAGTAATCTTTCCAAGCCGAAAAGATGCAGGACCCGCTTTCCAGTCCTGCATCCTAAAGTCACTTATTTTTCTTTGCTGCCTGGCGTCTTTTGAGGGCTGCAAGCTGCTGCTTGACTTTCTTTGCTTCTGCTTCCTTGCTGTCCTTGTTCCGCTTGCCCATCTTACTCATGGAAAAAAAGCCTCCTTACTGCTTGCTGATAATTTCAAGCTATCCTATCACACCTCCGCCTTTCCTGTCAAAACAATCCTTTCCGGCATCTGCAGACATATGGTACAATAGTATTGCATACCGTCTATTGAAAATGTGTGGTGCGAGATACATTTTCATGCAGATGAGATATGCAATCGTACATTAGGAGCAGATATATGCATGAGATGGGAATCGTCTACCATGTTGCAGACGAGGTTGAAAAAGTTGCCGCGGAAAATGGAATCCGCCACGTCCGGACCGTGACGCTTCAGCTGGGCCAGGTGACCGGTGTCATCTTCGAGTACATGGCGGACCTCTGGACCTGGGTCTCCGACAAGAGCGGCGTGCTGCGCGGCAGCACCCTGCGGTATGAGGAGATTCCTGCGATCACCAGGTGCCAGGACTGCGGGCAGCTTTATGACACGGTGCCGCAGGGACGGCAGTGCCCCCACTGCGGGAGCTGGCACACATATCTGGTGCAGGGCAATGAGTACGTCATCAAGGAAATCGAGACGGATGACGACGACTTCGAGGAGTCCGGCGAGGATCAGATACCCGGCGCCCGATAGTTTTCTGACATTTTGCTTTATTGTCTGACATTTTTGAAAGGATTTATTGATGGAAAAAGTGAAGGTAATAGAGGCTAAGGAGAGCCTGCTGGCTGACAACGACAAGGATGCGGACAAGCTCCGCGAGGAGATGAAGGAGGAGAAGACGTTCTATGTCAATATCATGTCTTCTCCGGGGTCCGGAAAGACTTCAAGCCTGAAGCAGATCATTGCAAGGCTGAGAGACCAGTATAAGATTGGTGTTATGGAAGCGGATATCGACAGCGATGTCGATGCGCAGAGGATCGCGGAGCTTGGGATCAGCTCGATCCAGATCCACACCGGCGGCATGTGCCACCTGGATGCGGAGATGTCCCGCCAGGGGCTTTCTGCCATCAATTCGAAGAATCTCGATCTGATCTTTCTCGAGAATGTCGGCAACCTGGTCTGCCCGGCAGAATTTGATACCGGTGCTGCTCTCAATCTTGTCATTCTCTCCGTTCCGGAGGGCGACGACAAGCCGCTCAAGTATCCGCTGATGTTCCAGAAGGCAGATGTCGTTCTGGTCAACAAGATCGATGCGATGCCGGTCTTCGACTTTGATCTGAAGAAGGTGGAGGACAACATCCATCTCAGGAACAAGGATGTGAAGGTCTTCCCGGTCAGTGCGAAGACAGGAGAAGGTTTCGATGCGTTCTGCAAATGGCTGTCGGAGCGGATCTAAAGCCCGCCGCTGGCATCCGGGACATCACGTGCAGTCCCGGCAGAACTCTGAGGACGGAAATTTGCGAAGGCAGGAAACATTTCAAATAGAAGAAAGTAAGGAAAAGCTATGGGAAAAGTGAAGGTGATTGAGGTCCACACGGGGATCTTCGATGAGAACAACAGGATCGCGGACGAGATCCGCGCGAAGAACAAGGAGGATCATACGTTCCTTGTCAATATCATGGCTTCTCCGGGGGCGGGTAAGACGACGACCCTTCTCCGGACCATCAGGGAGCTGAAGGATGACTATCAGATCGGCGTCATGGAGGCGGATATCGACTATTCCATCGACGCGGAGAAGATGCAGGATGCGGGTGTGACGACGGTCCAGGTCCACACCGGCGGTGAGTGCGCGATGGATGCGGCGATGACGAGGGAAGGGCTGAAGGAGATTCCATCGAAGGATCTCGATCTGATCTTCCTCGAGAATGTCGGCAACCTGGTCTGCCCGGCCGAGAATGATACCGGCGCTTCCGTGAATGTCGAGATTCTCTCCGTTCCGGAGGGCGACGACAAACCGCTCAAGTACCCGCTGATGTTCCAGGTCTGCCAGGCGGTGCTGATCAACAAGATCGACACGAAAGAATACTTCCCATTTGACGACAAGGCGGTCGTCGAAAGGATCCACGCACTCAATCCGAAGGCTGAAGTCTTCTTCCTTTCCGCAAAGACCGGGGAAGGATTTGAGCAATGGACAAACTGGCTGAAGAAGCAGATGGAAGCGTAAATGAATGTCAGCCCCGCGATGCCGGAGCGGATATCCATACTGGCGGGATATCCGAACCGGCTCGCGGGGCTGATTTTTTTCGCTGACTTCTCATGAAGCGCCGAAATTCATCTTATCTTCCGATCTTGCCGCGGACGATCTTCACGCCGCGGGAGACTGCGTACTTGCCGATCGGGCCGAACTTCTCTTCTGCCTTGTACATGTCGGATGCGTGCGGCATGTCGCGGGTCAGGTGGATCGCGTCGAAGTTGCACTTGGTGGTGCAGAGGCCGCAGCCTACGCAGCGATTTACGTCGACGGTGGTGGCGCCGCAGCCGAGGCAGCGGTTTGCCTCGATCTTGACCTGCTCTTCTGTGAGCGGCACTCTCAGATCGTCGAATGTCGATGTAGCGACTCCTGCCTTGTGGCCGGGGATCTGTCTCTTTGCGTTGTCGAAGCCTTCGGCCACGATGTCATCCCGGTCAAGCTCGATGAACTGACGCAGGTCACGGTTTATGGTCAGGCTCTGTCCCGGATGGACGAAGCGGTTGATGGAGACCATGCCCTCACGTCCGTCTGCAATCGCATCGATTGCGAATCTTGCTCCGTGATAGACATCGCCGCCGACAAAGATATCCGGCTCTGCCGTCTGAAGGGTAACCTTGTCAGCCTGGGCAGTTCCATTTCGGTTGATCACAACCTTCGTGCCATCGAGCAGATTGCCCCACTGCACGGACTGGCCGATCGAAAGAAGGACATTGTCACACTCGATCGTGATCGTATCGTTCTCGTCATAGGACGGGTTGAATCTCTTCTGCTCATCAAAGACGGAGGTGCACTTCTTGAAGACGATGCCGCAGACCTTGCCGTCTTTGGTCAGGATCTCCTTCGGTCCCCAGCTGTTTTTCACATCGATTCCTTCGCCCTTCGCTTCCTCAACTTCTTCCTTCGAAGCCCTCATCTCATCCGGAGCCTCCAGGCAGAGCATGGTGACTTTGGAAGAGCCTGCTCTCACAGCCGTTCGCGCGACGTCGACTGCGACATTGCCTCCGCCGATAACGACAGTCCTGCCTTCCAGCCGGATGGAGTGGTCCTGATTGATCCTGCGCAGAAAGTCGACTCCAGTCTCTACGCCTTCCGCGTCCTCACCCGGGACGCCGGTCTTTCTGCCGCCCTGCATGCCGATTGCGACGAAGAATGCCTTGTAACCCTCGTCACGAAGAGACTGGATCGTGACATCTTTGCCGACCTCGACGCCGCACTGAAACTCGACGCCCATCTGGCGGAGCACGTCGATCTCTGCGTCAAGCACATCTTTTTCCAGGCGGAACGACGGAATCCCGTTCATCAGCATGCCGCCCGGCCTCTTCTCTTTCTCGAAAATGGTAACCGGATATCCTTCTCTCCGGAGGAAGTAAGCTGCGGACATTCCGGCAGGGCCGGCGCCGATGACAGCCACCTTCTGCGGGAAGAACCTGCCTTCGCCGTTCTCGCAAAGCGGGACATAGCGCTTGTCTGCATGAAGTTCCTGAGCCGCGATAAACTTCTTGATCTCATCGATCGCCAGCGGCTGGTCGATGGTTCCGCGGGTGCAGCGGTCCTCGCAGCGGCGGTTACAGACAGAGCCGCAGACTGCCGGGAACGGGTTATCCTGCTTGATCAGCTTCAAGGCATCCAGATACCTGCCCTCTGCTGCCATCTTGATGTAGCCCTGGATGGACAGATGGACCGGACATGCCGTCTTGCAGGGTGATGTTCCGGTATCGTAGCAGTTGATCTTGGTCGTCTCACGATAGTTATAATTCCAGTGCTCCGGTCCCCAGCTCTTCGCATTCGGAAGCTCCGTGACCGGATAAGTAACCTCACCGTGCCTGGTGCACAGTTTCTGCCCAAGCTTTGCGGCACCGACAGGACAGACCTCGACACATTTGCCGCAGGCTACACACTTCGTCTTATCGACGTGCGCGCGGTAGGAAGATGCGGACATGTTCGGGGTATTGTAAAGCTGGGAAGTCCTCAGCGCGTTGCAGACGCCGGGTGCACAGTTGCAGAGACCGACGATTTTGTTCTCGCCATCGATGTTGGTGATCTGGTGGACGTAGCCCTTTCGCTCTGCGCGCTTCACGATCTCCATGGCCTCGTCATAGGTGATGTAGCGGCCAGTGTTACGGTCGACACAGTATTCTGCAAGGTCGCCCAGTCCGATGCAGTATTCGCCTTCGATCTCGCCGGAGCCCTCTCCGCGCATCCGCTGCTGCTTCCTGCAGGTGCAGATACCGACGGACAGCTTGTCGTACTTCTTCAGCCAGTGGGAAATGAATTCCACGGAAACTGCCTGATTATTCGCCTCGATGGCAGTCTCGACCGGAATGACATGCATGCCGACGCCTGCTCCTCCCGGAGGGACCATCTGGGTGATGCCGCCAAGCGGAAGCTGGGTCATCAGGTTGAAGAACGTCGCGATCTCCGGATAGGCGTCGGTCAGCTTATCGCTCATCATCATGAACTCTGCGATGCCCGGAACGAAGATCGGGACATCGTACCACTTTTCATGGGCCTCATTCTCGCGGATGGACTCCAGAAAACCGTATTCGCAGAGATGGATGCACATCTCCTTCGCTTCACCGGTCGTCATGTGGTTCATCTTCGCCAGCCGGGACGGAGAGTACGGGACTCTTGTCTTCTTGAAGGAAAGCAGAAAGGCGACTTCCTGCTTGGTCAGGACGTGGTCGAGGCACCAGTACTCAGGGTCGCGCACGTTCAGGGTATGAGTGTACTTTTTGACGTAGCGGTCGGTGATCATGGTCGCCAGTTTCAGGACCATCTTCGCCTTCTCCGGGTCGGCAGGCTTGTAGTTCTCGTCCTGCCAGAAATCATGTTCGTTGATCATTGGATCGCCCGGCTTCCACTTTGACATGCGCTCTTTGTTTTTCGGGTCGTTGCTGATATATTCCATGTTTTTCCACTCCAGATTTATGATCTGTACGTTCAGCTGCGGCACATCGACTCAGGAACACGCTCCCGCTCGTTGCTCACTCCAGCGGTACTAACCTCGATGTTCGCCTACGGCTCCATCTCGCTAAGTACCGGGGCTCGCAAACGGTTCCTTCGTCCGCTGTGCCGAGTCCTCACTTACACAAACTCTCAGTATCAATATCAGAAAAATCGTCCCACGATGTCACGTGAGGATGCGCAGGTGTCTTCCATATCACCGAAGGACAGGATCTCGCCTGCGTAGTAGGTATTCCGGGTTCCCTGGATGGCGTCGAGTTTATCGTACCAGCCTGCGGCGTACTCTTCCGGGGTGACATGCGGGCAGTAGTAAGTCTCCTGTTCGTAGAGGCGACCGGTGACCGGGAAGCCGCAGAGTGCCATATCGTCACACATCGATTTGATGGTCCAGTCGTACGGAACGTCCTCGTCGCCTTCATGATTGCGGAGAGCATAGACCGAACACGGGCAGCTGTCGCCCTGGTCCTTCCATCTGTGATAGTAGACCATCGCGTGGCCGCGGCGCTCCGGGGTCATGTTGTCAAAGATATATCCGGAGATGGTCGGGCCGTCATTCTCCCTGAACTTTGCGATAAAGTCGACATATTCTTCATGGCGGATCTTCGAGAAGAGGTCCTGCTCGGTCTCGTCTGCATCCGCATAGTTCAGGAAAATGTCAAGCGGCGTAGTCACGATCAGCTTGTCGAATTCCTCGGTCCACTCCTTCACAGAAGGCGCAGAAGAAGATGCCGGGCCAGAGCCACCTCCCGACACGGTCGGATGGGTAAGGGCATCCGGTTCATACTCGCGCAGCGTCACATAGACTTTGCCGTCCTCCGGGCGCTCGATCCTGACCACTTCCGTGTTCAGGTGAGCCGGGTGTTCAAGTTTCCTGTTGACTGCTTCGTAGATCGACTGGGTTCCGTCTTTCCAGGTCCAGAGCCTCATGGCGATGAATTCGATGGCCGTCGTCGTGTCAAGATACTTCATGACATAGGCTGCCGGAATCTCATCGAAGAAGCCGTATCCGAAGGATGTGTATGGAGCAAGCCAGATCTTCATGACGTCCTCCACACCATTCTTTTTGCAGAATTCAGTGAAAGGAAGCGCAAGGTCCTTCAGGTCCTGATTGACGCCGCTGACCCTGTGGAGAGCTCTGTGTTCCTCCTTGGAAAGGCCGGCATATCTTCCCTGTGCGACTCCGACATGACCGTAAAGATCATATCCTCTGTACTTTGTATTCATGATCTTTACAAGCTTCTTCATCTGGCTCTTCAGTCTGACAAGGCCTGCCAGCTTCTGAATCGTGAATTCCTTCTGAGGGTCAAATGGGAAGATCTCCTGTCCGTCGCTGTTGCGGTACATTCTCCGCATCTGGGGACCGTCATGCGTGATCCCTGCGAACTTCTCCAGCTCATGGACTGCATAGTAAGTCTTTGCACCCATGATGGCGCCGGTCTCGTAAGACCTCTTCTCTCCGTTCACCTCGATCTTCGGGGAGAAGGCCTTTCCGCCTACTTTTCCCTGTCTCTCGTAGATCTCGTAATTGTGGTACCCTCTTCTCTGAAGGTACATAGCGGCCGAGATTCCCGCAGGACCTCCGCCGATGATACATACACGCTCTGTATTATCCGCCATAAAAGCCTCCCTGCTTTATCGTTATTTGTATGTACAAGTTATTTTATTGTACCACAGGCGAGGCATTATTGACAGAGTATGACCAAATTTCTGCAGCCTCTTTCCATGCAGGCGCTCATGGCACGCCTCGTTGCAGGCGCAAGTGGCGTTTCGTTGCAGGCTCAGGCTGTGCTTCGTCGCAGGCGCAGGCGGCGCTTCGTTGCAGGCGCAGGCGGTGCTTCACACATCCGGCGTTCTCTGCCGCCTTCACAGAAAAAGCCGCCGGGCCTTCGCCCGGCGGCTCTGAGAAATCTTTTTAAACTGCAGTTCTTCTGCTTTTCAGTTGTCGTATCTCCATCTCTTGTCGGTCAGGACTCTTGCGAAGAGCAGGCCCAGTGGCATGCAGAGGATCATGAAAATCGCATTGATCAGCCATCCGGTTCCGTCTGCAAAAGCACCGGTTCCCATGTAGAAGACGGCCTTGTACATGAACATACCCGGTACCATGATGACGATGGACGGGACAGTCAGGGCGATCCGCGGATAGCCAAGTTTATGGTGGACCGATGCCGCGATGAGCCCGGAAGTCAGCGCCGCGATGAAGCACCCCGCCGGACCGGGAATTCCGAGGAGGTCAACCAGTTCGAGTCTCAGTGTATTCGAAACCATGCCGATGAGACCGGCGGTGATACACATCTTCCTGCTCGAATTGTACATCGTCGAGAAGCCGTACACGCCGCAGAAGGAAGCCGGCAGCCTCAGCAGGAAAAGCACCAGCGGGCTGAGTCCGAGCGGAACGAAGTTGCCCGGATGCATCTCCATCGCGTAGGCGGCCAGCCAGCCGGTCAGCGTACCTGAGAAGATGATGAGGAGCGCATGCCCGAGTCTCTCGAGACCGGATCTCATATCCTGCTTCGCGATGTCCAGGCCGCTCGTGATCAGCGGAAAACCGGGAATGATGAAGAGCATGGAACCGATGTAGCCGACTTCATGGAAGGAACCGACCCCGAACAGTTTTCTCAGGATCAGGTAGACCGCTTCATAGGATATGCATGCTGCCGCAACGCTGACGCAGATGGCGAGGACCAGCTGCAGCTTCTTGCCGAGCAACTTCTTTCTGACATAGTGGCCGACCGCCGCTCCGACGAAGGCGCCAGCCATCTCGACCAGCCCTCCTCCAAGGAGAAATGTGAATGCGCCGCAGGCCAGTCCGGAGCAGAGTCCTGATTCCACGTTGCCCCAGTGAGCCGGCGCGTGGTCGATCTCGTCCAGTTTTCTGTGCGCTTCGCCAAGCGTCATCTCGCCTTCCCTCAGGACGAAGTCATCCATGAAGTTTTCCATCTGCATGAGCTTTTCGGTATTGACGCCGGTCCCGGTCAGCGTAAAGCTCTCGGTAAACATCTGATCGTCGTCCGATACGGAAAATGTTATGGTAGTTAGTCCGATATCGGCAGTTACACGGACTCCGATGACTCTCGCCAGGATGTTCATCGTATCCCTGACGCGCCATGCCCCGGTTCCGCAGGAAAGCTCGATCATGCCTGCGCGGCCGATCAGAGTCGCTTTATCCTTGATCGAGGCTTCCTTGATCTGTACGGACTCGTCCCTGACGCTTTCATGCCAGGGGATCATGAGGTGGTTTTTGCCGAAGTACTCTTTCTTTTCAGCGATAACAGCACACATAAAATAACTCTGCTCCCTTCGTCACTGGGCGCCGGTCTCAATGCTCAGCTTCCGATTCCCATCGGGCTTTTCATGCTGCCTGGCGCCATTCTCAGTAACCTCGCCGTATTTTACCATGAAACAGAGGCTCCTGCCACCGTTCCGTCTTTTTTTCTGGTGTATTTCCGGAGGACCTCTCTCCGGATCTCTGCAGTTGGCCTGCCATCCCTCCGGGCGATCTCCGCGATCTGGTCGAATTCCGGTTTTGCGCGCTTCTCACCATAGCCTTCGGAGATCTTGACTTTGACCGCTTCCGCTTGCGGAATCCTGTTTTCCCCTGCGAAATCCGGTGCGTCTGTCCCATCTCGCTTACCGCTCATATCTATATGTGTCGATCTTGATTTCATGATGTATCTTCCGCAGATCTTCTCCCGGACACCTAGTGTCGTTGTGTAACGGAAGAACGATTTCACTACCGCCGCCTTCTGCCCCTCGTGGCAGAGTGCCGTGAGCATGATGCCCGGACGGTTCTTCTTCATGCCGATCGAAGTTGTGAAGACGTCAAGGGCGCCTGCTGAAAAAAGCTGCTCCTCAGCGAATGCGATGTCTTCCGGAGTCATATCGTCGAGATTGCAGGAAAGCTCGGAGATCCGGTCGGTGAAATTGTCTGCCGGGGCGGATCTGTTCCCAGATGGGATACAGGTGCCAGGCACCGTGCTGTCGCCGGATGCATATTCGGTACCTGGCACCGTGCTGTCACCGGATGCATATTCGGTACCTGGCACCGTGCTGTCACCGGATGCATATTCGGTACCAGGCACCGTGCTGTCGCCGGATGCATATTCGGTACCTGGCACCTTTGTGTCGATCTCTGTGCCCAGGATTGCCCGCACGCAGTTGGCCTGCTCAAAGTCTTTCCTGCCCATGCCATAGCCGGTCTTCCCGATCGTCATCGCCGGCATCTTCCCGAACTCCGTGACGAAGTGTCGAAGCAGCGCTGCCCCAGTCGGAGTGAGAAGCTCGCCTGCTGCATATCCGGCATAGCACGGGATCTTCGCCTGCTGAAGGATGAAAGCGGTCGCTGGTGCCGGGACCGGAAGGATTCCGTGCGCACATCGAACTGTTCCGCTGCCTACCGCGACCGGCGATGCGACGACTTTGTCCGGCTTCAGCAGATCCATGAGGAGACAGACCGATATTATGTCGACGATCGCATCCTTCTCCCCCACTTCGTGGAAATGAATCTCTTCTGCCGGGACTCCGTGAGAATGGCTTTCAGCATCTGCCAGCAGATCATAGATCTCAAGTGCGCCAGCCTTCACATCGTGAGAAAGTGGAGTCGGCATAGCATCGATGGTCTTCCGGATGTGCTGAAGAGATGTATGGTGATGATTGTGATGAGGAGCGTCATGGTGATGATCAGATCGATTGTTATGAATGTATTCAGATTCGTGGTTGTCGATATGTTCGTCAGCGTGCACATGGCTGTGCTCATGCCCGTGCTTTTCAGCGTGCTCGTGCTCATGTCCGATGTCAAGTTCTTCTTCACCGTCGATCAGCACGGTCATATGGGTACCGGTGATTCCGCACTTCTCTGACTTCTCCGGGAACACTGTCACACCCGCAAGTCCAAGCGAGTTGATTTTCTCAAGATATTCTTTTTTCTGTTCCTCTGTCAGAAGTTCATAGAGGGCTGCCGAGAGCATATCTCCTGCTGCGCCCATATATAAGTCCAGATACAAAATTCTCATATTCTACTCATCTCCATCCACGCCTGCTGCACTCCCGAAGAGTGCCGCCATGCCCACATGTCAGCTCTGCTTCGTCTGATACCCCTTCAGGTGGTTGATCATGCTTGCAAAATAAGCCGCCCCGAAGCCGTTGTCGATGTTCTCGACGCACATCCCGCTTGCGCAGCAGTTCAGCATCGACAGGAGGGCGCTCATCCCGTGGAAGGATGTTCCGTAGCCGACGCTGGTCGGGACCGCGATGACCGGGCAATCCGCAAGGCCGGTCACAACTGCCGGCAGCGCGCCTTCCATTCCGGCGATCGCGATGATCACGGTAGCGCCCATGATATCGTCCGTGTGGGCAAGCAGTCTGTGGAGACCGGCGACACCGGCATCATAGACCCGCGTAACTTCATTTCCGAGAGCCTCAGCCGTGACGGCTGCCTCCTCCGCGACCGGGATGTCGGAAGTGCCGGCAGTGATGACCAGGATCTTCCCGATGCCGTCCGCCTTTGGCATGCCGCCGACGACTGCAAGTCTGGCGTCTGCATGGTAAGTATATGCAGATGTCCGCAGCAGTTTCTCCACCTGCGCCGACTTCTCCGCATCCAGCCTCGTGATCAGGATGGTCTTCTGCCCGTTCTTCCGCATCGATTCCGCGATCCCGGCGATCTGCTCCGATGTCTTGCCCTTCCCGAAGATGACCTCCGAAGCCCCGGTGCGGACTCCCCGCTGAAGGTCAACCTTGGCAAAACCGAGGTCATCCATCGGTTTCATGCGCAGCCGGTTCACTGCGTCTTCCACACATTCGTCTCCTGAGCGGACCGCTTCAAGAAGCTCCCGCAATTCTTTTTCTTCCATAACTTATCTCTTTTTTCCCGCCAGCCCGGCTTCCTTCGTCTTCTTGTCCAGCACTTCGTTCATGCTGCCGGTCCGGTACCCTGAAAGATCAAGCGTGACATAGGCAAAGCCGAACTCTTTCAGCCTGCTGCAGACTTCCTCGCGAAGCTTCTCATCCGCAAAGCGGCCGATCTCCTCCGGCAGCACTTCGATGCGGGCAAGGTTTCCGTGGATCCTGACACGGACCTGCCCGAACCCAAGCCGGATCAGAAGCTCCTCTGCAGAATCGACCATGTCCAGCTTCTTTCTGGTGATCTCCTCCCCGTAGACAAAGCGGGATGCAAGGCAGGCGTAGGACGGCTTGTTAAAGGTCGGAAGGCCGCGCTCCAAAGAAAGCCGGCGGATCTCTTCCTTGGAAAGGCCGGCTTCCCGCAGCGGGCTTTTGATCCCAAGTTCCGCGATCGCGGTAAGGCCCGGGCGATAGTCGCCGCAGTCATCCATGTTGGAACCCTCGGCAACCTGGGCGAGGTCCATTTTGCGGGCAAGGTCTTTGATCTTGCTGAAAAGCTCATGCTTGCAGAGGTAGCAGCGGTTGACCGGATTGTGGCGGAAGCCCTGAATCTCCAGCTCCTCCGACTCGACCATGATGTGGCGGATCCCGCGGGAGGCGCAGTATTCCTTCGCTTCCTTGCGCTCCCTTGCGGGAAATGAACATGAGACGGCAGTCACCGCAACTGCTCTGTCTCCGAGGACATCCACGGCGGTGTCGAGGAGAAATGTCGAGTCGACGCCGGACGAAAAAGCGACCGCGACGCTGCCGTATGACTTCAGGATCTCCCGGAGTTTCCGGTATTTCTGGTGAAGTTCATCCATAGATGCTGCCATATATCCTTTCCAGCCTGGCTGTCAGGCACTGTGATCTGCTGATTTTGACACGAATCTTATTATACTAGATTCCGGGCATATGGAAAAGAATTGTGTGCAATGATTCCGGTTGGAAAATATACCCATCGATGTTATAGTAGATGGAAACTGGTTTATGAAGAGAGGTAATTTCTTTGGCGAAAATGAATACACCCAAACCGGAACCTGCTGCTCATACGCACACCCATGTGGATGCGGACGGGCATGTTCACACCCACACGCACACGCATGATCCGGCGGAGATGAAGAAGATCATCAACCGGCTTGCCCGCTCGATCGGGCACCTGGAGTCGGTCAAGCGCATGATCGAGAACGGGCAGGACTGCTCGGATGTGCTGATCCAGCTGGCTGCGGTCAAGGCGGAGATCAACAACGCGGGCAAGGCGCTCCTCAAAGAGCATCTTGAGCACTGCATCGTCGAGGCGGTCGAAGAGCACGACATAGATTCCATCGAGAGAGTCAACAAGGCGATCGACCAGTTCATGCAGTGAGGCTTTATCATTATGCAGAATCAAAGGGATAAGAAGCGAACAGTTCTGGACTTGTTTCTGACGTTTCTGAAGATCGGAGCATTCACATTTGGCGGAGGCTACGCCATGATCCCGCTGATCAAGGAGGAGGTCGTCACCCGCCGGAGATGGATCTCGGCGGAGGATGTTCTCGATGTGGTGGCGATCGCGGAGTCCACGCCCGGGCCGATCGCGATCAACAGTGCCACCTTCGTGGGATACAAGACGGCGGGCTTCTGGGGAAGTTTCGCGGCCACCATCGGCGTGTCGCTGCCGTCCTTTCTTATCATTTACATGATCAGCTTTATCCTGAGGCAGTTTGAGAACTTTGCCGCGGTGAAGTATGCGTTCACGGGGATCCGGGCGGCGGTGCTCGCGCTGATCGTGAACGCGCTGTATTCGATGTATCAGCAGAGTCCGAAGGGGAAGGTCCCGTATGTCCTGATGGCGTTTGCGTTCGTCATGACGGCTTTCTTCGACATCAGCGTGCTGTATATCATCCTGATCTGCGGGGCGGCCGGGTTTATCAGTTCCTATAAGGCGATGAAGAAGGAGGCTGCGGAGTCTGTCGCGGATTCAGCTGCGGAGAAGGCTGCGGGTCCGGCTGCGGAGAAGGGAGGAAGATCATGATCTACCTGACACTTTTCCTGACCTTCTTCAAGATCGGCGCCTTCACCTTCGGCGGCGGATACGCAATGCTGCCCTTCGTCGAGCAGGAGGTGCTTGCCCACAAATGGATGACTTTGAATGAGCTTGTCGACTTCATCGCAGTCTCCGAGTCGACACCCGGACCTTTCGCAGTCAACGTCGCGACTTATGTCGGAGCACACACTGCGGGCTTCTTCGGGGCTTTTTGCGCGACCCTCGGCGTGATCATGCCAAGCTTCCTGATCATCCTCCTGATTGCACGCGCTTATGAAAAATTCAAAGAAAGCGCTGCAGTCAAAGCCGTCATGAGCGGGCTGAAGCCGGCCGTCGTCGGGCTGATCGGAGCCGCAGTGCTGACCGTCGCGATGTCGGTGTTCGGGCAGGCGGGCGGAGCTGACGGTGGCGCTGCCGGATCAGCTGCCCGGGCAGCCAGTGGAGCAGGCGTACCGGTCAGCCAGACCCTGATCTCCGCAGCCCTCTTCCTCTTCAGCACCTACATGATCCTGAAAAAGAAGACCCACCCCATCAAGATCATCATGATCGCCGCGATCGTCGGGATCGCCTGCGGGTACGCAGGGCTGCTGTAATTAGCCAGGTTTTCTGACAGCTTTGGTGGCCTTCACGTCCACGCCGGTGCCGGCGACGTTCTTGAGTACGATGTCGCCGATCGCCACGGGGGCCTGGAGCCGCAGTGCGTTGATCTCCCTCATGCACTCAGCGAGCTTGCTTTTCGGGACATTTGCGGCCGTGCGCACGGACACGCGCGGCAGGTCCCCGCCCTCTACCACTGCAGTGGTCGTGAGGGTCCTCACGGGGTTGATGACTTCCGTCCTCGCGTACTTGTCTCCGATCTTGCAGGAGTTTCCAATGACGCTGAGGATGTCTTTTCCTTCCATATCAACTGTGATCGAGCAGCCCATCGGGCACCCGATGCAGGTCAGTTCTCTCTTTTCCATCTCATTCCTCCTCGATCTTCACGGTCAGCCTCTTCCGTTCCGGCATCGCTGAAAGCTTGTCCTTCGTAAGCATGACCTGGCACATTTCACCAGGAGTGAGGATCTTCTTTTTCTGGTGGAAGATGCGCTGATCGTCGGCGTAGACGCTGAGATAGGCGCCCTTGTAGACCTTGCCCACGCGGAAACGGACGGTCACCTTCCCGTCCATCGTGTCTGTGTAAATGTCACTCGGCACCGTGTACCGGACCCCGCCTTCGCCGGCGACCTGAACCGCATGGCTTCCGCGCAGTTTTCTGTCGGCGGCTCTCACTTCTTCTGCAGAAGCCGCAGCTCCATCAGCGCTCTTTCCTTCTTCCGCCAGCACTTCCTTCTCAGCCGCAGCCAGCTTTCCGTCCTTCTCAGCCTGGGCATACAGCGCGGCAAATCTTCCGGCCTTGCCGGCTTCCTCGGACACGAAGTCAACCAGGTCATGTACGTGGAGGACATTGCCGCAGGAGAAAACTCCGGGGATACTCGTCTCGAACGTATCGTCGACGACCGGTCCGTTTGTGATTGGGTTGATCTTCACGCCGGCATTGCGGGAAAGCTCATTTTCCGGGATCAGGCCGCAGGAAAGAAGCAGGCAGTCGCAGTCGTAGTGGATCTCGGTTCCCGGGACCGGCTTTCTGTCCGGCCCGACTTCCGCAACCGTGACGCCCTGAAGATGTTCCTTGCCCTCCGTCCGGATGACGGTGTGGGAAAGAAGAAGCGGAATGTTGAAGTCATCCAGGCACTGGACAATATTCCTGCGAAGTCCGGTGGAGTAAGGCATCAGCTCGACGACCGCATTGACATGCGCACCCTCGAGGGTCATTCTTCTCGCCATGATCAGGCCGATGTCGCCCGATCCGAGAATGACGACTTCCTTGCCCGGCATCATGCCTTCGATGTTGATGAGGCGCTGAGCGGTCCCGGCGGTGTAGATGCCGGACGGTCTGGACCCCGGAATGTTCAGGGCTCCTCTCGGTCTCTCGCGGCAGCCCATCGCCAGAATGACGGCGCCAGCCTTGACCTGGAAGAGACCGTCGGTCCCGTTCATGGCTGTGACGATTCTGTCCCCGGAGATATCGAGGACCATGGTATTCAGCAGGAACTCTGCTCCTGCCTCGGTTGATTTCTTAATAAAACGGTCTGCGTATTCCGGACCGGTCAGCTCTTCGCCGAATGTATGAAGGCCGAATCCGTTATGAATGCACTGGGTCAGGATTCCGCCCAGCTCATTGTTTCTCTCGATCACGAGGACATGCTCAGCACCGGCTTCCTTCGCGGATGCAGCCGCAGCAAGTCCGGCCGGGCCTCCGCCGATGATCACAACATCTGCTGTTTTCATGCCTTCCCCTCCCCTTCTGCTTCTTCCGTCGTCTGTCCTTTGGTGTGCTCAAGCACGATCGTGGACTTGCCTCCGCACTTGGTGATCCGGTCGTACGGAAGTCCGGTCTCTCTGTGGATGATCTCGAGGACCTTCGGGCTGCAGAATCCGGCCTGGCAGCGGCCCATGCCGGCTCTCGTTCTGCGCTTCACGCCGTCAAGCGATCTTGCTCCGAGCGGTCTTCTGATCGCGTCTACGATCTCTCCCTCGGTGACCGTCTCGCAGCGGCAGACGATCTGGCCGTACAGGGGATTGCTCTTAATAAGGTCGGAGCGCTCCGCAAATGACATATCCGCAAAGTGCGGGATGCCCTTTCTGGTCTTTTTGAACGTCTCTTTCCCGGACAGGCCAAGAGTCTTCTTCGCCCACTCTGCTGCCATCCTGCCGATCGCCGGGCTGCTCGAGAGGCCCGGGGACTCGATGCCCGCCATGTCGTAGAACAGCGGGGCGTCCTTGACTTCGCCGATGATGAAGTCGCCGGTGCCTCCGTGCGCGCGCAGGCCTGAGAAGGAGGTGATGATCTTTCTTCCCGGAAGCGGTTTTACGGAGATGCACTGCTTGTCGAGGACCTCTGCCAGCCCATCGGCGGTTGTCGATGTGTCATCTTTGTCGGTGATGAAGTCGGAAGTCGGGCCTGCCAGCATGTTGCCGTGGACGGTCGGTGTCACGAGGACTCCCTTGCCCTTCTCGGTCGGGAGCTGGAAGATGGTGTGGCTCACATAAGAGCCAACTTCCTTGTCGTAGAGGCAGTATTCGCCGCGTCTCGGGCGGATCTCGATCTTGTCGGCGGAAACCATGTTGTGGACCTCATCCGCATAGACTCCGGCTGCGTTCATGACGGCTCTGGTGACATATTCTTTGTCGCCGGCTTTGACATGATAGAGGCCTTCAAGGTCTCTGGTGATATCGATCACTTTCGAATTGAAGAAGAACTCGACCCCATTCTCGGCTGCATTCTCGGCCATGGCGATGGTCATCTCAAATGGACAGATGATGCCGGAAGTCGGCGCATAGAGGGCCGCGACGACATCATCGGACAGATTCGGTTCCATCGATCTGAGCTCCTGGCCCCTGACAATTTTCAGACCTTTGACGCCGTTCTCTTCTCCTCTTTTGAGGAGGTCGTCGAGAGCCCCCATCTTAGACTCATCGGTACAGACGATCAGGGCTCCATTTCTCTTAAATGGAATATCGAGGTCTTTGCACAGCTCGTCCATCATCTCGTTTCCTTCGAGGTTGAGCTTCGCCATCAGGGTGCCCGGCTTGGGATCGTAGCCTGCATGGATGATGGCGGAATTTGCTTTGGACGTCCCGACGCAGACATCCTCTCCCCGCTCGAGCACGCAGACCTTCGCATCGAGGCGCGAAAGCTCGCGGGCGGCCGCGGCTCCGGTCACGCCGGCGCCGACAATTACCACATCATACATATGAAATTTCCTCCTGGAAAATGATTGTATCTGCTTCTGGATTTGTTCAGATAACTGCTCTTGTTTAGACTACCATCTCGTGAAAAAAGATTCAAGGAAAGGGCTTGTAAAGAATTGATAATGCTTGTTTTCAGGCCGAATATGCATCTCTACTGTGGTTGTGGCTGTGGTTGTGACTGTGTCCACATAACTCGGTTACAGCTTGGGTTCAAGCTCGGGCCAGGGGATCACAGGGAGCGGGGCTTCAGGGTGCTCTCCGAGAAACTTCTCCATCCAGACCATGTCGTACCAGGTGCCGAACTTGTAGCCGCACCGATGGAAGCGTCCGGCCAGGCGGTAGCCCATATGGGCGTGGAAGTCCATGCTGTTGGTGGTGAGGTGCGGATCGGCAGAAACAGGAACTCCGATGCAGGCATTCAGGTTGAGGATGTGCTGACGGCGCGAGACATCCTCGAGTGCCTCATAGAGCGCACGGCCGACGCCACTCTTCTTGTGGTTCATATCGACATATATCGAAGTCTCGACCGCCCAGTCGTAGGCCTCGCGCTCCTTGAAAGGCCCCGTGTAGGCATAGCCAAGGATGCGGGACTTGGGTGCTTTCGTCGCGCCCGGGAAAAGGGGCGGGTTGGGCGTCCTGGTCTCCGCGGCTGCGCCGCCCTCCATCGCAACCAGGTACGGATAGCGCCGGATTGTGCGCTCGATCCTCCCGCGGAACTCCTCCACCGCCGGCACCGCATACTCAAACGTGATGGCCGTCCGCTCCACATACGGCCGGTAGATTTCAAGAAGCTCCTCCGCATCATCGACCACAGCCGGCCGGATCAAAAGATTGCCCATAGCATAGTCCTCCGAAATTGTCTGACAATTCAGGTGAATTGTTTGGTGCCAGGCACCACACAATTCCAGACAATTTAGACACAATTTACAATTGTGTGGTTTTTGTTCATATGTATGCCTTCGCCGCCGACCGCCCCGGCGAGGGCTTTGCTGTGGGTTGCGATCACGATGAGCCGCCCGGGTGACTTGAGGCTGGCGAGGAAGTCTGTGATCCAGGTCTCGCCGTCTTCGTCGAGCCCGGCTTCGGGTTCGTCCAGAATCAGCACAGGGGGCTGCATCGCCAGCACTGCGGCAAGGGCGACCCGCTTCTGCTCTCCGCCGGAGAGGTGGAAGGGTGCCCGGTCGGCAAGCCCGGTGATCTCGAGTCTCTCGAGGTACTCCTGCGTCCGCGCCTCGACTTCTTCCCGGCTCAGCCCAAGCTGAAAGAGCCCGAAGGCGACCTCTTCTCTCACCGTCTTGCAGAAGAGCTGCGTCTCAGAATTCTGAAAGAGGAAACCGAGCTTCTTGTAGAACTCACGTGAGAACTTGCGGCTGTTCATCTTCTTTTCGGTGATCTCCTCGCCCCGGAAGACGTACCTGCCCGCACTCGGGAAGCTCAGCCCCGCAAGAATGCGGAAAAGAGTCGACTTGCCACAGCCATTTGGGCCAGTCACCACGTAAGTGTGACCGGGATAAAGCTGCAGATTCACGTGGGAGAGTGAAAGTCCACGGCGTGCAACGGTACGTGGCACCGTTTCCCCTCCCGCAACGGTACCTGGCACCGTTTCCTCTGGCACCGTTTCCTCTCCCGGGTATGCATATGTCACATCTGAAAGCTCGATCCACGGCTCCATGCTCTCTGCTTTGACTCTATTGTTCTCGATTCCCATCATCTTACCAGCCCCTGTCGTCCTTCACCCATACTCACTTCGCCATCTGCGTATATACAAAAAACAGGATCAAAATTACGTCTGCCCCCAGCATGGCCAGGTCCCGCCAGCTGAATCTCTCCCTGCCCATCGTCGGATAAGTCCCGTCAAAACCTCTGAGGCGCATCGCATCGGCGGTGGCCTGAGACATTTGCGCGGACTTGAGGAAAGTCGTGCCCAGGATGCCGCCCGCGCCCGAATTTTTCCAGTTGACCTTGCCGACACTCCGCATCGTCACGGCCTCGAGGAGTGAATTCGAGTAGCGTCCAAGTATCACGAGGAAGCGGATCGTATGGTCGAGCACGAGTATGAAGATTTCAGGCAAATGGAACTGCCGGAGTCCTTCCGTCATGCTTTGAAATGGCACGCGTATTCCCATGAGTGCAAGCGCCAACACTGCTTCTGCAACTTTCATGGTTACAGTCAGCATCGTTCGCGGGCTGCCCAGAAAAACGGCAGGAAGCATGATGATCAGAGCGAAGACGACCGGCAGCACCAGCGCTTTCATGACTTGCTTCAGGTCGCGGATTGGCAGAAGCGCCGCCCACGCCAACAGGATCGCCAGCACCGTCACCGTGAAGATCGCGTTGCCCGACATCGCGCACAGCAGAATGCACAGAATCGCCGACAGCAGACATATAACAGGGAGGCCAGAGCCGCCCTTGGCTCCGCCTCCCATCATGTCGCTCTCCCTCAGGCGGGCGAGCGCTTTCATAATCGTTTTGTTCCAATTCATAGATCTCCCGGAATGATAGAAAGGCACCACTTACAGATGCCAAAAACTGTAAATTGTGTGAGAATTGTCTGGAATTGTCTGGTGCCTGGCACCTAACAATTCCTTACAATTTTCACACAATTCACCGATTATCCCTGAGCTCCGGCTTCCTTCCCCGCTCCCGCGAGCAGCCGGAAGACGATGATCAGGATCGCCGCTCCGATGACTGCGGACAGGATGTAGCCGAACCAGTCCGGCAGCCCTGCCATCGCATAGTCAGGGATCAGCGACTTGAGGCTGAAGCCATCGAGCATGCCCTTCGGCGTGTAGCCGACGCCGGTCGCTGCGATCTCATCGACGCCCCATTCGCCCCAGGCAGTTCCTTCCGCGAGAAGTCCGAGCGGCGTCGCCACGATCAGGGCCCCCATGAGGATTGCGAGGGCTTTGCCGGACTTCTTTCCGGAAGCGCCAGCTCCGGGAACCCTGGCTGCACTTTTAGCAGCACCATCTGCAGCTCCGGCAGAAGCAAGCGCTTCGCCCTGAATCATTTCCGGAGAAGTTTTTTTAACAAATGCATAAACTGCAACCGTGAACACTACTTCTGCAATCCCGAAGATTGTCAGATGCCCGATCATCATCGCCGGGATCGAGACATTCAGCCCATACGGACAGTACAGCGCATTGCCGGCAGCGTCCCGGAACAGCATCGGCTGTATCCCGAACTCAATCGCCGCGCACAGAGCCGCAGCGTTGATGCCCGCATATCCTCCGACCGCACAACCTACCAGATCTCCATTTGTCTTAAGATGCTTCTTAAAGAAAATGTAGATCGCGTAGCCTACGAATGGCAGCACAAATGCCATGTTGAAGCAATTTGCTCCGAATGCCAGGATGCCGCCGTCACCGAAGATCAGCGCCTGCAAAAGCAACGCGACCGAGACCGACAGACAGGCCGCGTATGGTCCGAGCAGGGTCGCAATCAGAGTCCCACCGACTGCATGGCCCGTCGTACCACCAGGAATCGGGATGTTGAACATCATGCTGATGAACGAAAATGCTCCGAACGCGCCCATCAGCGCGATCTTCTGCTTCGGAAGCTCCGTCTTGACCTTGTGGATGCAGATGCCCCAGACCGGCACCATGGCAGCCGCCAGGACACCGCACGTCTGCGGACTCAGATAGTTTTCAGGGATATGCATATGGTCACCTCGTTTCAGCAATTTTGAAACAAGTATACCGAAAACGGGAAAGCCGCGGAAGCCCCACCCCGGGTTCGCCATCATCAGAAATTCCCCAGAAATTGTCAGACAATTCCGTGAATTGATCGGTGCCAGGCACCAGACAATTCCTTGCAATTGTCAGACAATTTGCCAAATTGATCGGTGCCAGGCACCAGACAATTCTTTGCAATTGTCAGACAATTCGCCGAATTGATTGGTGCCAGGCACCAGACAATTCCTTGCAATTGTCAGACAATTTGCCAAATTGATCGGTGCCAGGCACCAGACAATTCTTTGCAATTGTCAGACAATTCGCCAAATTGATTGGTGCCAGGCACCAGACAATTCTTTGCAATTGTCAGACAATTCGCCCGACAGCAGAAAGCCCCGGAGCTCCGGAACCGGGATTCATTTACTCAGAATCTCAGAGCCGGAGCCCCAGGGTTTTATTATTGTTCAAGTCAGCTTATGATTACTCAAACAGCGGCGCCACTGCTCCCGCGAGCTTCTCCTTCTCAGCCTCTGCCTCAGCAAGGTCTTTGCCCTTGGTGGTGTAGTAAGCCTTGATCTTCGGCTCTGTTCCGGAAGGTCTGACGACGACGGATGCACCATCTTCCAGCTCATAGATCAGGACGTTTGCCTTCGGCAGTCCGGTCTCCTCCGGCTTTGTATAGTCGGTAACCTTAACCACCTTGTCGCCTGCGAAATCCTTCGGAGCATCGCAGCGAAGTCCTGACATGATTCCAGCCATCTTATCCATTCCGGACAGGCCCGGGAACTCATAAGAGTCAACCTTGTTCAGGTAGCGGCCATACTCCTTGTAGATCTCCTCAAGCCTCTGCTTGATGGAAGATCCGATGCTTCTGTAGTAGGAAGCCATCTCGCAGATCAGCATGGAAGCAACGATCGCGTCCTTATCGCGGACGTACGGTCCAGCCAGGTATCCGTAAGATTCCTCAAAGCCGAAGATGAAGCGGTCCACTTCTCCATCAGCCTCGAGCTTAGCAATCTGGTCGCCGATCCATTTGAATCCAGTCAGCGTATGACGCAGCTCGACTCCGTAGTGCTTTGCCACAAGGTCAGCCAGCGGAGTGGATACGATCGACTTGACCGCGACCGGATTCTTCGGCATGGTGCCCTTCTCGATGCGGCCAGCCGCAATATAGTCAAGCAGCAGAACGCCCATCTCATTGCCGGAAACCAGCTCGTAGCTGCCGTCCGGGCACTTCATGGCGATTCCGACACGGTCGGCATCCGGGTCCGTCGCGAGCATCAGGTCAGCGCCCGTCTCCTTCGCCAGCTCCACGCCCTTCTCAAGCGCAGCGTAGATCTCCGGGTTCGGATAAGAGCAAGTTGTGAAGTAGCCGTTCGGGTACTCCTGCTCCGGAACGATCGTGATATCGGTGATTCCGATATCGTTCAACACGTGGGTGACCGGCACAAGTCCGGTTCCGTTCAGCGGTGAGTAGACCAGTTTGAGACCTGCGGTCTTGCAGAGGCCCGGTCTGACCTGTCTGGACTCGATTGCGTCATAAAGAGCCTTCTTGCAATCGTCGCCGACGAACTTGATGAGCCCCTTCTCGACACCTTCTGCGAAGGAAATGTACTTCGCTCCAGTCAGGACGTCCGTCTTCTGGATCTGCGCATATACGACTGCGGCAGCATCATCGGTCATCTGGCAGCCGTCCGGTCCGTAAGCCTTGTAGCCATTGTACCTGGCCGGGTTGTGGGAAGCCGTAACCATGATTCCCGCGTTGCACTTATAGTATCTGGTCGCAAATGAAAGCGCCGGCACCGGCATCAGTTCGTCGTAGATGCGGACATGGATTCCGTTCGCAGCAAGGACGCCCGCTGCGTCTCTCGCGAAGTTCCAGCCCTTCAGTCTGCTGTCGTAGCTGATGGCGACGGTCTGTGTTCCGCCCTGAGTCTTGACCCAGTCAGCGACACCCTGGGTAGCCTGGCGGACAACCCAGATGTTCATGCGGTTGGTTCCGGCTCCAAGAGTTCCGCGAAGACCTGCGGTACCGAACTTCAGAGCAACTGCAAAGCGCTCCTTGATCGCATCATCATCGCCCTCGATATCCTGCAGTTCCTTCTTCAGATCAAAGTCAACAAGACCTGCGGCAAGCCATCTCTTATACTCATCCTGATACATGGTTATGAACCTCCCTGACATATTGAAAATGTTCAGATTCTCTCAGCCGGCTTCCCCGGATTCTCCGGGAAAACTCCATTTGTTATAATAACATATTCCCGGACAATGCGATAGATACGAAAGGATACTCATTTATCGGTCTTTGCCGGGAACAGCTTTGTGAGGAGCTTCATTACTGCGACCAGGATGATGGTGACGGCGAAGATGCCGACCATGCCAAGGCCCATAACCTTCAGTGATTCAAGAAATACCATATGTACCTCCTTTTCTTTTATACAAATCTTCTTCAATCTCACGCGGTCACAAGCCTTAGAGCTTCGGAACCAGTCCGAGGATCAGTCCGCCGGCGATGACAGAAGCGATCTGGCCAGAGACATTTACGCCAGTTGCCTGCATGATCAGGATGTTGGTCGGGTCCTCCTTCAGCGCCATCTGCGTCACGACGCGGCCGGACATCGGGAATGCCGAGATTCCGCATGCGCCGATCATCGGGTTGATCTTCTTTTTGCGGAAGAGATTGATGATCTTCGCAAAGATGACGCCTCCGGCGGTATCGAAGATAAATGCAACAAGCCCCAGCAGCAGGATCAGCAGGGTCTGGACATTCAGGAACTCTTCGGCCCGCATGCGGGAGGCGACGGTCAGGCCGAGGATCAGGGTGACGAGGTTCGCCATGGTATGCTGGGCGGTGTCGGAAAGCGAGTCGAGGACGCCGCACTCGCGGATCAGGTTGCCGAACATGAGAAAGCCGACCAGCGGAGCGGACTTCGGAGCGACGATGCCGGCGATGACCGTGATCATGATCGGGAAGAGGATCTTTGCCATCCTGGATACGGACTTTGGGCTGTACTCCATGTGGATGGTGCGCTCCTTCTTCGAAGTCAGAAGGCGGATGACCGGCGGCTGAATGATCGGGACCAGCGCCATGTAGGAGTAGGCGGCGACGATGATCGCACCAAGGTACTTGGAATCAAAGTAGTTTGCAACGAAGATGGATGTCGGTCCGTCTGCTGCTCCGATGATTCCGACGGAGGCCGCGTCCTGAAGGCTGAAGCCGAACAGGGTCGCAAGGCTCAGAGTCATGAAGATACCGAACTGGGCCGCCGCTCCGAAGAGCATCAGAATCGGATTGGCCAGAAGCGGCGTGAAGTCGATCATGGCGCCGATGCCGATGAAAAGAAGAAGCAGGAACAGCTCATTTGCGATACCCGCGTCAAACAGGATATCCAGCGGGCCTGCTTCGATCAGCTCTCCCGCCTTCTGGGTGACTGCTGCCGACATCGGCAGATTGACCAGGATGGCTCCGAAACCCATCGGAACAAGAAGGGTAGGTTCCATCTGCTTCTTGATACCCAAGTAGATCATGATGCCGCCGATGACCCACATCACAACCTGCTGGGCCGTGATATTCCCGACATTCGAGAACAAAGATAAAATCTCGCTCATACTCATTTTCCTCTCTCATAGATTGATGTAAAGCGATGACAATAGTGACTGCAGGGCGGAATAGGCGCCTGGCACTTCTGGTGCGGATACTTCTGGTGCCTGGCACTTCTGGTGCGGACACTTCTGGTGCCTGGCACTTCTGGCGCCTGGCACTTATGCGGGCGACCACCTGTGTCGAACGCAGCACAACGCACATGCTTCGCAGCTCGCTGTCTGCATTCGACCAACCAAAAAAGACTTCTGCCATGTCCGTCTCAAACTTGCTCGAGGCAGCCATGGCAAAAGTCTTGTCGTGATTCTAAGAAATCTTCCCGCTCCGGGCTGCTCTATACAGCCGCGCTGACGAAGACGGTCCCGGACACCTGCGAAGACTAACCAGCTTACTCAAGCTGGCTTCTAAGCCCTCTTACCGGTCTCAAGCTCCTTACCGAACTGAAAGCCTGACTTGCAGAAGTCCGCCAACTACTCCCTTTTACCTGCTAATGAGAAGATTTTAGCGATAAAAAGAAGGCAAGTCAAGGAAGAAAGTTGAAGGCCGCCCAAAGGATGAAAGTTGAAGGCCGCCCAAAGAAAACTCAGGACTTTGAAAAATCTCCTGATCGACCTGACAAATCACACGAGATTATGCAATAATGTCTGGGTGGAAAGCTAATAGTGCCAGGAATCTAGCACTGCAAAGAAGGGACAAAAAATATGTCAGCTACAGAGATTTCAGATATGCAGGTTTCAGCTATCATGCAGAAGATGTATGTCTTCTATAAAGGCAACCGCGAAGATATCAATCATACAGTAAAAGTCCATTCCTACGCCAGAACCATCGGCATCCTGGAAGGACTTCCGGAAAAAACACAGAAGACTCTTGAGATCACTGCCATCGTGCATGACATCTCCTGCCCGCTCTGCCGGAAGAAGTACGGTGATACGGATGGCAAACACCAGGAGGCAGAAAGCGAAGGACTTGTCAAAGATTTCCTGAAAGAATTCAACTTGCCTTCAGACGTGCTGGAAAGAGTTGTCTACTTGGTCTGCCATCATCACACCTACACACATGTGGATGGGCCTGATTATCAGATCCTTCTCGAGGCAGACTTTCTCGTGAACTGCGATGAATCAGCGAAATATCGCAAAGGTTATCAGACTTTTAAAGAAAAAGTCTTCAAAACCCCGACCGGCAGACAGATGCTGCATGAGATGTTCCCGGAGCTTGGGTAATATCAAGTACGCATGCCAACTTCTTTTACGATGCAGCTTCAGCCGGGTCTAATTATGCAGCCTCAACGTGCTTTTTTGATGCAGTTTCAATGACCTCTCATGATGCAGCTTCAGTGGCGTCTGGTTGAACCCCTGGTTTTCTCATCTTCCGTAAAATTGCCAGATTCTCTCTCTCACGATCTTTGAGTTGAGTGCATACTTTCCGGTCTCGTAAGTGATGATCAGATTGATGCCGACAAAGATGCCCATTTCGGCCAAGGCGTTCGATTTGTACATCAGCATGTCGCGATAATCATCCTTGTCCAACAGCCCCAGATGCTCCCAGTACACGAGCCGTCCGGTCCGCATATCAACAGTCGAAAAGTCAGGATAGACGAGCTTGCCATTTGCCAGACGAAGAGGCAATTCATAAAGATACGGGATGCCGAACAGGGAGAGTTCCTGCGAGATCGTCATCTCGGATTTCGAGCGGACGCGGACCCCGGACGGCGTGTAGAACTGCGAGGTGTCGTCTTCCGCAAATGGTCTTCCCTCATATTCCTGTGCCAGCCACTTTTTGACTTTCGGACCGATTGGCTCGACGATTGGGGTTACGACAGTCTGCAGCCAGTCAGGAAGTTTCTCGTAGATTTGCTCGGGGACCAGATTGAGTGGCTGGAAAGATGATGGGGCGGAAGCGGCGCTTGAAGGAAGGATGGTTGAAGCAGCCCCCGATGGTCGGGTAAGTGAAGTGGTGCCTGATGACTGGGTAAGTGGAGTGGTGCCTGATGACTGGGTAAGTGAAGTGGTGCCTGACCGGGTAAGTGGAGTAGCGCCTGATGGCTGGGCAAGTGGAGTAGCGCCTGATGGCAGGGTAAGTGAGGTGGTGCCTGACCGGGTAAGTGGAGTAGCGCCTGATGGCAGGGTAATTCCTGATTCCCCATAGAACCGAAGAATTCTACGAATCTTTGCAAGCTCGGTTATTGAAGCACGGAACACTAATTCATCATAGCGTTTCTGACCAAGTGCGTGGGCAAGAGAGATATTCTTGACTTTGATGTATGTGCCATTCGTATCTTTCTTATCAAAGCGGCAAAAATACTGATATTTGTCACCGACCCGCTTACCATGGAGTTTACCTTTCGGAGCAGATGCGAGGGCTTCTTCTTTTTCTTTGATCCACTTTTGCAGCTGTTTGGCACGATCAGCGAGACTGTTACTCATCACGACAGGCGATGAATTGTGGGAGATCCATGCTGCAATGTTGGATGCATTAGGAGTGTTGGTATTGGAGAGATTCCTGATAGGAGAATTGGAAGAATTAGGCATATTGTTGTGAACCTCAGATCTGAAATTAAGATTTGACTCAGGTTTGGAATACTTTTCTTGACTGCCACAGCAGGGTTAATAGAAACGGTCTTAAAAAGGAGTGATAAGGATAAAAGAAGTGATGAATTGATTCTAATACAGATATGAAAGCTAGTCTAGTAGGAATTGTGTAGAAATTGAACTAGATTTTTTGTTGATTTTGTAGAACCGGACTATGGGCTGTGGCTACAATAATCTGGGATCCTTGGTGTCTGTAGTGCTTTCCTCTGGGTCCCTCTACAGGCAACAATAATTCTTGGGGTCTGTAGTGCGGGACTGTTGGCTGTGACTACAGCCACGTAAAATTGTTGGGTTCTGTAGAACGTTCCTCCAGACTCTCTCTACAATAATCAAGAATTCTTGAATTCTGTAGAGCGGGACAGCGATGCGGGGCTACAGCCACAAAGAATTCTTGCGGTCTGTAGTGCGTTCCTCTGGGCTCCCTCTACAGTCACAAAGAATTCTTGAATTCTGTAGAGCGGGACATCGATGCGGAGCTACAGCCACAAAGAATTCTTGCGGTCTGTAATGCGTTCCTCTGGGCTCCCTCTACATCCACCAAGAATTCTTGAATTCTGTAGAGTGGGACAGCGATGCGGGGCTACAGCCACAAAGAATTCTTGCGGTCTGTAGTGCGTTCCTCTGGGCTCCCTCTACAATCATCAAGAATTCTTGAATTCTGTAGAGCGGGACAGCGATGCGGAGCTACAGCCACAAAGAATTCTTGCGGTCTGTAGTGCGTTCCTCTGGGCTCCCTCTACATCCACCAAGAATTCTTGAATTCTGTAGAGCGGGACAACGATGCGGGGCTACAGCCACAAAGAATTCTTGCGGTCTGTAGTGCGTTCCTCTGGGCTCCCTCTACAGCCACCAAGAATTCTTGAATTCTGTAGAGTGGGACAGCGATGCGGAGCTACAGCCACAAAGAATTCTTGCGGTCTGTAGTGCGTTCCTCTGGGCTCCCTCTACAGCCACCAAGAATTCTTGAATTCTGTAGAGCGGGACATCGATGCGATGCTACAGGTACAAAGAACAATCGTCTTCTGTAGAAATCTATGTATGCAAAAATAGCCAGGCACTCAGGTGTCTGGCTATTCTCTACCATCGGCTTTACTCACTGAGAATTTTGTATTTCTGAAGCGTAATCACCGTCACTCTCCAGCCATATGTCGTACCACCCAAGAAGCTCTTTTGTCCATGCGTCCCGGGCTTCTTCGAGCTTCGCCCGCAGCGTCGCCTCATCCCGGCTTTCAAACTCTTCTTCGGTCTCTGGCACCTTCAGGTACTCCGCGCTTGCCTTCTCGAACTCTTCTTCCGCCGGCTTTCTCTCCGCCCGATTCAGCCCGAATTCCCAATCAATCTGCATCGCTGCCGTCGAGGGTTCGCGGGACTGCATACGGCTGCCCTTGGGAACCGCCCGCAGGTCTTCGATCATGCGCTGCTCTTCTGCCGTCCGCATAGCGACCGCCAAACCTGCGTCGCGTGCAACGGCAAGATTTGCCGCCGCTCTTTCCTGCCTCTCCTTATAGTGCTCGTACCCGAACGGAATGTATAAAACTTTGTCGGAGTCCGGCGGGAAGTAGAGCAGCTCCTCCGCCACATAGCTCAGGAAGTATCGGTCGTGCGAAATAAAGACGATTGTGCCCTTATACATCCGGAAAATGGACTCCAGCGTCTCCTTTGCCGGGATGTCCATGTTATTTGTCGGTTCATCAAGCAAGAGCAAGTTGGGTTTCTGCTGCAGCAGCGTTGCCAGCACCAGGCGCGCCCTCTCGCCTCCTGACAGAGAAGAGACTTTCTTTCCCAGGTCTTCCGGACCGAAGAGGTACCCCGCCAGCGTCTGCCTGACTTCCTTGCCTGTCAGCGCCGGGAAGTGGTCATGGAAGTAGTCGTAGACACGCTTCTCCGAGTTCCGGACGCCCTTCGTCCCCAAACCCTTCGCGACAGCTTGGCTCTGCATATTGCCCTTCGTCCCCAAACCCTTCGCGACAGCTTGGCTCTGCATATTGCCCTTCGTCCCGGCACACCCCGTGCCAGCATCATCCCTGCTTAAAACATCCTCGCCAACGCACCCAGCGCTCGCATCAAGCCAGGCCCCAGCATCTCCCTCACCTTCAGCATCCATCGTCCCCCTCACACGATCTGCGAGATCAAAGTACTGCACCTCCGTCGGCGCTCGATCTGCGAGGTCAAAATACTGCACCTCCGCCGACATCTGGTCGAAGTACGCGATGTCTGCCGTCTCGCTCACCGACAGCTTGCCCGAGAGCGCCGGCAGCCGTCCGGCAAGTGTTTTAAGAAATGTTGATTTCCCGGTACCATTTGCCCCGAAGATACCGATCTTCTGCCCCCGCCTCAGCCGGAAAGACACGGACCGGAGTGGCTTGGCAGAGTCATACCCGATCACCAGCTTGTCACAATCAAGGACATTCTTGCTGCCCCGCCTCGCGGGAACGATCTCCTCCGTGTGGATGCGGGCAGCATCCGGCTTTGGCTTCTCTATGCGGTCCATTTTCTCGAGAAGACGGGCCCGGGAACGCGCGAAAGCTGCTTTCCGCGGCTTCGACTTGAAGCGCCGGATCAGCTCCTCGAGCCGGCCGATCTCGTCCTGCTGCGCCTGGTACTCGCGAAAAAGCCGCTCCTGACGCTTCATTTTCTCCTGACGGTATGCAGAATAGTTCCCAGAGTACTTGGTCAGCCGGCCGTCCGACACTTCCCAGACCACGTCCGCAGTCCTGTCGATGAAATAGCGATCGTGCGACACGCAGACGACCGCCTTGGGGTAAGTCCGGACCTGGTCTTCCAGCCACTCGACCGTCTGAAGGTCCAGGTGGTTGGTCGGCTCGTCGAGGAGCAGGATGTCAGGCTGCGTCAGAAAGAGGCGCAGAAGCAGAATCTTGGTCCGCTCGCCGCCGGAGAACTCAGAAAGCTTCTTATTGCGATCCTCAAGCGCAAAGCCGAGGCGGGTGAAGCTGGCCATGAACTTCGCGACAAAGCTCGCATAGTACGATGACACTTCCAGCCCCTGCGCCGTGCCTAAATCATCGCAGCCATCTTTCTCCAGCCCCTGCGCCGTGCCAGAATCATCGCAGCCATCCTTCTCCAGTCCCTGCGCCGTGTCAGAATCATCGCAGCCATCTTTCTCCAGCCCCTGCACCGTGCCTAAATCATCGCAGCCATCTTTCTCCAGCCCCTGCGCCGTGACATAATCATCGCCCC
>Ga0326514_10000316_pt1 | contig 33043 bp, 46 predicted proteins | sample 3_2548_0518_D_FD_203653 | JGI IMG/M metagenome (GOLD analysis project Ga0326514, IMG submission 203653) | Bovine rumen microbial communities from UC Davis, California, United States - 3_2548_0518 | ecosystem: Host-associated > Mammals > Digestive system > Stomach > Rumen | place: USA... | reverse complement strand
CGAGTCCATGACGACGCATGTCACCGCGCCCATTATGGCGCTGGGTGCTGCGGCTTATGCGGGCTTTACCGAGGTCGACGAGGGCATGGACACCCTCATCACTAAGACCGGCGCCACCGGCGAAGCCCTGGACGACATGGGTGACATCATGAAGCGGATCGCCACCAACGTTCCCACCGACTTCGCCACCGCGGGCGAGGCTGTAGGCGAGGTGAACACCCGCTTCGGCGTGACCGGTCAGACGCTGGAAGACCTGTCCGCGCAGTTTATCAAGTTCGCGAGTCTCAACGGGACGGACGTCACCTCGGCGGTGGACTCTGCGCAGAAGGCCATGACGGCCTATGGCCTGTCTGTAGATGACGCTTCTGGTTATCTGGACTACCTGACGCTCATCTCCCAGCAGACCGGCGCGGATGTGAATACGCTCATGTCCAGCGTGCAGTCCAACTCCGCAGCGTTTAAAGAGATGGGCCTGTCGATCTATGACGCTACCGCCCTCATGGGCCAGCTTGAGGTCTCCGGCGCCGATTCTTCCACGGTCATGTCCGGTTTACAGAAAGCCCTGAAGAACGCCGCGCAGGAGGGTAAGCCTCTGGACGTGGCTCTGGCAGAACTGCAGAGCACCATCCTCAACGGCACCGGCACCACGGACGGCCTGACGGCGGCTTATGATCTGTTCGGCAAATCCGGCGCGCAAATTTTCGAACTGGTAAAGTCCGGCGCGATTGACTTCACTACGCTGGCAGGTTCGGCCGAGCTCGCTGCGGGAACCGTCTCCGACACCTTCGAATCCACCCTCGACCCGGCGGATAACTTCACCATGGCGATGAACGCGCTCAAGGAAACGGGCGCGAGCATCGCCGAGACTGTCATGCCGATACTGGCCGAGGCTCTGGACAAGGTCAAGAACGTTATCCTGACCCTCAAGGAAAAGTGGGACAATCTGGATGAGGGCCAGAAGCAGACCATCCTGACCATAGCGGGCATCGTCGCTGCGGTGGGCCCCGTGCTGGCGATCATCGGCAAGGTGGTCTCCGGTGTGGGCAGCATTATCAGCATAGTGGGCAGCCTGTTCGGCGCGGTCGGCGGCATACTGCCTGGCGGTCTGATTATCGTCGGTCTGGTAGCTGCCGGTATGCTGATCAAGGACCACTGGGACGAGATCAAGACGTGGGTCACGGACACGCTCATCCCTAAGATCAAAGAGGCGTGGGAAAACCTGCAGCCTAAGATCGAGGAGGTATTCAACGCTATCAAGGGCTTTTGGGAAGACACTCTGAAGCCGGCTCTGTCTAACATGTGGGCGTTTATTACCGGTACTGTAGTACCGCTCATCCAGAAAGCATGGCAGGACTTCCAGCCCAAAATTCAGGCGGTCTTCGAAGCCTTGACGGGCTTCTGGAACGATACACTCAAACCGGCTCTTCAGAACATGTGGATCTTCATCACCGGCACGCTGGTTCCCATGATCCAGACCGCGTGGCAGAATTTGCAGCCGAAGATTCAGGCCGTGTTCGAGGCCCTGTCCGGATTTTGGAATGATACCCTCAAGCCCGCTCTGCAGAACATGTGGATCTTCATTACGGGAACCCTCATACCGTTCATCCAAACGGCGTGGCAGAACCTGCAGCCGAAGATCCAGGCGGTGTTCGAGACGCTGACGAGCCTCTGGAATGATACGCTCAAACCCGCGCTGCAAAACATGTGGGTGTTTATCACTGCCACGCTGATTCCATTTGTCCAGACGGCATGGCAGAATTTGCAGCCAAAGGTTCAGGCTGTGTTTGAAGCGTTGTCCAGCTTCTGGAATGATACTCTGAAGCCTGCCTTCGAGGACATGAAGACCTTTGTCGTGGATACCCTCTGGCCGAAACTCCGCGATGCTTTCATCTTCATCAAAAACAAGGCGTCCGAAGTATTCACGAAGATCAAGACCTTCTGGGAGGAGACGCTGAAGCCCACCTTCGAGGCTATCAAGACTTTCGTGGTAGATACGCTCTGGCCGAAGTTCCGCGACATGTTTATGAACATCCGGAACAAGGTCAGCACGGTGTTCACCGCGATCAAGGGCTTTTGGGACAACACCCTGCAGCCGGTATTCCAGGCGATCTGGAATTTCATCAATGACACACTGGGCCCGATCTTCACGACTACTTTTGACACGATCAAGACGACCGTAGATAACAGCCTGGGCGCCATCAGCACGTTGTGGAACGATACGGTAAAGCCGGTCTATGACGGCATTGTTACTTTCTTCACCGGCGCATTCAAGGGTGACTGGAGCACGGCGATGGATGGAATTAAAACCATCGGCGAGGGTGTCTGGTCAGGCTTGACCACCACAGTTAATACCTTTACGACCAACTGCCTGTTGTGGGGCAAAAACATCCTCAAAAACATCAAGACCGGTATGGAGGGTGTATGGGAATCCATCGTCAAACCTGCCATTGACGGCATCTGGAACGCACTCCCCGAGGGCATCCAGACCGCAGTCACCAGCGCACTGGACTGGGGCAGCGGCATCGTCACCAACATCAAAGACGGCCTTGTCAACGGCTGGAACACGGTTAAGACGTCCATCGGTAACATCTGGAGTTGGATAACCGGCGGCATCACAGGCAAGGGCGAAAGCGGGGATTCCACGTCCATGATGGACGCTGCTTCCACATGGGGCAGCGACATGATCAACAACTTCGTGGACGGCGTCAAGCAGAAGTGGGAAGAAGTCAAAGAGGGCGTTCTGGGCGTCGCTCAGAAGATCAAGGACTGGCTGGGCTTCTCCCAGCCCGAAGAAGGCCCTCTGTCTGACTTCGACACCTACGGCCCCGACATGATGCAGCTGTTCGCGGACGGCGTGCGCACAAGCATGTATCTGCTGACCAACGAGATCGAGACCCTCGGCGGCAACGTCAAGCTGCAGTTCCAGCAGCTGGGCAAGGATTCCCAGAAGCAGTTCGACATCGGCCTGAACGGCATGTGGGGCAACAAGCTGACGAAGATCGTGCAGGGCTCTTTTGAGGCGGCATACAACGGCGTCGCCGGTATGGACTGGTATGGCCTGGGGCGCAAGATTTACGAAAAGGTGACCTACTACTGTAGCTGGATCCAGGGGCAGTTCAAGGGTGCCTTCGACTTCAGCCGCATCCACGTCAAGACCCCGCACTTCGAGGTGCACAGGTGGGATAATATCAGCGGCGCGTATTATCCGCAGATGCGCGTGCGGTGGTATAAAAAGGCGTACGACAACCCCATCATGTTCACAAAGCCGACCGTGCTGGGCACCGCCGGAGGCTATAAGGGCTTCGGCGACGGCGCCGGCGCGGAGATCGTCCTGAGCGCCGACAAGCTGCGCGAGATCGCGGGCGCCGGCGGCGACACCACCATCAACGTGTACGCGCAGCCTGGGCAGGACGCCCAGCAGATTGCTGAGGAGGTTCAGCTGATTCTGGCGCGCCAGCAGCGGCAAAGGAGATCTGCTTATGCGTAACTACTTCACGCTGGGCGGCAGGGATAGCCGCGACTTCGGACTCTACATCAACGGGCAGGGCGTCTTCGGGAGCCCTGCCCGCACCATTAACTACATCACAGTTCCCGGGCGGGATGGCGACCTGATCAGCACCGTCACCCGGCTGCAGAACAGGTCACTCAGCTACAACGACTGCTTCATCTACCACGACTTCAGCTCCAACATGACGGCGCTGCGCTCGTACCTGCTTTCGGACCCGGGCTACAGGCGGCTGGTGGACACTTACGACCCGGATCACTATCTGATGGTGTCCTTCGCTGGTCCGATCAACCCCGACGTCAACGTGGTCAACGGCGTGGGCCGCTTCACATTGACGTTCAACGCCCAGCCGCAGCGGTGGCTGCTGTCCGGCGAGACGGCCACGGTGTTGACCACTTCCGGCACGATCACCAACCCGACCCTGTTCGACGCGAAACCGCTGCTGCGGGTGACGACCACGAGGGCGACGGCCTCCGTGCTGGGTGTGGGCAGCGCTAACATCACGATCACCCGTCAGGGCGTGATCTATATCGACTGTGCAAGCGGGCGCGCCTATAACGGCGCGACACCGCTCGACAGTTATATCGCGCTCAATACCATTGACTTCCCGGTGCTGGCTCCCGGCTCCAACGGCATCAGCCTGGGCACCGGCATCAGCCGGGTGGAAATCACACCGAGGTGGTGGAAAGTATGATACCTATCCTCTACGAGAGCGGCGAAAAGGACTATACGAGCAACGGCCTCGGCAGGCTGAGCGAATGCACCCGGTGCGTGGTCACCGAGGAGCGCAACGGCCTGTACGAGTGCGAGTTCGATTACCCCATCACCGGCGAGATGTACTCCGAGATCAAGGAGGGCTGCACCATCGTCGTGACGCACGACGACGGGCACGATACCCAGCCCTTCGACCTCTACGGGCGCTCTGCCCCGCTGGGCGGTGTGGTGACCTTCTACGCGCACCATCTCAGCTACCGGCTGAGCAACATCATCCTCAAGCCGTATACAGCGTCGTCCTGCGCGACAGCGCTGGAGGGCATGGCGATCAATACGTACAACGCCAACCCCTTCACGTTCTGGACAGACAAAGAGGTCACCGGTGCGTGGACGCTCAGGCGCCCGGCGTCCGTCCGGGAAATGCTGGCAGGCCAGAGTGGATCTATTCTGGATGTGTACGGCAAGGGTGAGTATGAGTTCGACAAATGGACGGTCCGGCTGTACACCAACAGGGGCAACGACAACGGCGTGTCTATCCGCTACGGCGTAAACCTGACGAATCTTAACCAGACCTATGACGCATCCGGTGCATATACAGCAGTCGCGCCTTACTACGTCTCCAGCGAGGATGGCGCTGTAGTTACACTGCCCGAGGGCATCGTCATCAGCCCCAACGTCCCGCCCACCGAGCGGGCACTGTGGGAGGACGGTCGCGGCGGCGTGCTGGAGGACGGGCGCGGCAACCAGATGGAGATGCCGTCCGTGGCCGTGGTGCCCGTGTCGATGGACTTGTCCGAGTCCTTCGACGAGCGCCCCACCGTGGCGCAACTTCGCGCCGAGGCCATGCGGCGGCTCAACAGCTCCGAGGCGTGGCTGCCCTCTGAAAACCTCACCGTCTCCTTTGTCGACCTGGCACACACGACCGAATATGAGAGCGTCTCGGCGCTCCAGCGTGTGCGGCTGTGCGACAAGGTCAGCGTCTACTGCGGCCCGCTGGGCGTGAGCGCCGTCAAGATGCAGGTCATCAAGACCGTGTACAACGTCCTGACGGAGTCCTACGACGAGATCGAGATCGGCAAGCCTAAGCAGTCCTTCGCGGACACCATCATGCAGAGCGTGGACAGCGCGGTCACGGCGGCCACCGCCGGACTGATCACCACCACCCAGCTGCAGGACGCCATCGACAACGCCACCATGATGATCTCCGGCGCGAAGGACAGCCACGTGGTGCTGGTGCATGACGCCAACGGCGGCTTGCAGGAGATCCTCATCATGGACACCGAGGACATCAACACCGCCGTGAACGTGTGGCGGTGGAACTCCGGCGGCCTGGGCTTCAGCTCCAACGGCTACGCGGGCCCGTATAGCACTGCCATCACGGCGGACGGCTCCATCGTGGCCGACATGATCACCACGGGCAAGCTGGGCGCGGCATACATCGACGCCGACAACCTGCACGTCAAGGCGGCCAACATCGACGGCACGCTGGTGATCGGCCAGCTGCCCTCCACCGTGGCCGAGACCTCCGACATCCCCACGGCGGTCAGCCAGCTGTCCAACGACAGCGGCTATCAAAACTCCACGCAGGTGACCACTATCGCCAACGGCGTGGTGACCACGGCAGAGATCAACGCCGGGCAGATCACGGCTGGCACCATGAGCGCGGCGCGAATCAAGGGCGGCACGCTCAAACTGGGCGGCACAGACAACGGCAACGGCGTGCTGGAGATTTACGATGCTTCCGGCGCTAAAATTGGATATTGGGATAACACCGGCATCCATGCCACCGTAGGCACCTTCTCCGGCACGGTCAGCGCAGGCAAAATCACAGGCGGCTCCATCACGGGCACGTCCATCTCCAACCGCAGCGGCTCCACGCTGGGCTTCGAGGTTGGCGAACACGGTGACGTAGCGATTGGCGTCAAGCCTGACGACATGAGCAGCTTCGACGGCAACAAGTGCCCCTTCCAGATCAGCAACTGGGGCCGCATGAAATGCGTTGAGGTGCAGCTGTGGGCGGCCAATGCCTCCGGCGTCTATGAGAGGATAGGCCGTCTCACGACCGACTACACCAACCAGCGCATCATCTTCCGCGACAACATGGTCGACATCTACGAAGGCCTTAACGTCAACAACGGTCTGAGCGTGGCGAACGGCGGCGCGTCCATCACTGGCGACACCAGTATAACCGGCGACACGGACATCACCGGCGACACCACGGTCTCCGGCAGCCTGACGGCAGCTGAATACGTCGGCATGACGCTGACAGATGCCAACTGGGTGCGGCTGCGGGCACAGCTGCGCAAAATCACCATCGGCAATTCCATGTCCTTCGCCTGCTCCAGCACCATTACCAACTACATCACCGGTGGCAAGGTGTCGGCGATCGTCTTCGGCACGGTCTACCGCGCCACGGACCTGATCTTTGAGTTCACGGCGCGCCAGCTGAATGTGGCCTACGAGTTCGCGTGGCGCGTCACCTTTGGCAATGACGCCGGCACGAACGCAACCGTGGGCACCGTCTATCGGTTCACGGGAGCCGCGATTTGAGGAGGGATTACATGAGCATAGTTAACGACATGCCTGTCCTGTCCGCTGCTGCGGCGGGGGACGAGCTGCCCATCGAGCGCGGCGAAGCGCTCTACAAGATCGACTACAGCACGCTGGCGGGCAACGTCCTGTCCAGCGCGCCCAACGCCTCCAGCCTGTACCTGACGGGCACGACCTGGGCTGATCTGTACACCCAGCTGACCGCGCTCAGCGTCAACCGCTCGGCGGCGTACAAGTGTAACGCCGCCATCACCAGCATCCTGACCGGCGCCAAGTTCGAGGCCATTACCTTCGGCGTGGTCAGCAGGCTGACGGACACCATCTTCGAGTTCATGGCGCGACAGGCGAACGCCGGTGTGATACTGGCGTGGCGCGTCACGTTCAGCAGCGCGACTAGCGCGTCGGTGGGCACGGTGTACCAGTTCACCGGCACGGCGATCTGACGGAGGTGAGAGTGATGGATGAGCAGATTTACGAGCCGGAGGGCGGAGAAAAAAAGCCCGTGGACGCCGTCTGGGTGCTGGACGGCAGAGGGCGGGCCGTGGCGCTGGAGGTGGCGGACGATGAGGACGATTAAACACCAGGATTCGTGTCTGGAGGTGGTGATCGCCCGGCTGATGACCGGCAACCTGCCCGTGTACAGCAAAGTTGCGGATTCGGCTGACTTTTTCGTGGCCACACACAACCTCTTCGACGCCAGTTTCGTGGCGCACGTGCTGTCGTGGCAGAGCCGCCACGGGCTGACGGCGGACGGCGTGATCGGCCCGGCCACGTGGGCGGCCATCGCCAAGGCCGCGCCCACGGTCTCCACCAGCAAAAACCGCAAGAGCGCTCCGGCGCTGGCGGTGCAGCTGCTGATCGGCGGCAACCTGACGGCGGACGCCATCTACGGCTCGCGCACCAAGGCTGCCGTGGTGGCATGGCAGACCGCGAATGGCCTGAAGGCGGACGGCATCGTGGGCCCGAAGACCTGGGCGGCGCTGCTGACCGGCGAGGCCGCAAGCGCCCCCTGCAGCGCCTGTGCGGTGCACATCCAACCCGTGGACTATAAGCAGGGCGACAGCCGCTGGGGCTCCAAGATGTACTCCAGCCACGGCGCCAAGGGACAGACCATGAGCAACTCCGGCTGCGGGCCTACCGCCATGGCCGACGTGGTGGCGGCGCTGATCGACAGCTCCGTCACGCCGTGGACACTGGCTCAGCTGGCGATGGAGTGGGGCGACCGGACCTACGACAACGGCACGGCATGGAGCTTCTTCGCCCACGTTCAGGCGCACTACCACTTCCCGCAGATGATTCAGACGGCGAGCCTCGACGGGCTCAAAGCCTGTCTGGACGCTGGCGGATATGTGGTGTGCTCCATGGGGCCCGGCTACTGGACTAAGAGCGGGCATTTCATCACGGCCTGGATGTATGACGGCAGCTACATCTACTGCAACGACCCGGCATCGAGCACGCGAAAGAAGCAGAGCATCAGCGACTTCATGAAGCAGCGCAAGCAGTTCTTCTGCTTCTACCCCTTCCAGACCATAGTACAGCCTGACCCGACCACCGGCGACAAGATCATCGACATCTCCAAGTGGCAGGGCAGCATCAACTTTGATCGCGTCAAGCCCCAGGTGGCGCTGGTGATCGCCCGGGCGGGCGTGGGCTCCGACGCCGATCCGCGCTTCGACGAGTACGCCCGGAGCATGCGGGCGCTGGGCATCCCCTTCGGCGTGTACGGCTACTCCTACGCCGCCACCGAGAGCAAGGCCCGGGACGAGGCGCGGAAGCTGATCCATCGGGCGGGCGGTTACGAGCCGCTCTTTTACGCGCTGGACGCCGAGGAGGACAAGATCACGCCCGAGGCTATCCGGGCATGGGCGGATGAGATGCGCAAGGCGGGAGCCCGGCGCATCGGGTGCTATGTCGCGCACAACCTGTACAAGGCATACGGCTTCGCTGACTTGCGCAGCCTGTTCGACTTCGTCTGGATCCCGCGCTACGGCACCAACGACGGCACCATCGAACACTCGACCAAACCCGCCTACGCCTGCGACCTGTGGCAGTACACCAGCATGGGACAGGTGGACGGCATCGACGGCAGAGTGGACGTCAACATCATCACCGGGACCGGCAAGAGCCTGGCATGGTTTCTGGGAGGTGAGGGGGAATGAGCGACGCAATAATCGTAGCCGTCATATCGTTGCTGGGAACGATTATCACGGTATGGGCGGCGAACAGACACACACTGGCCGAATTGGACAAGAAGTCGGAACTGTCGGACGCGAAGATCGACGCGAAGCTGGAGCGGCATCAGGCTGTGACGGACACCAAGATCGAGGAGCTGACCCGCAAGGTGGAGCGCCACAACAACATGATCGAAAGGACATACCAGTTGGAGGGGCGCATGACCGAGGTTGAACACGACATACGGGACTTGAAAGGGAGGAGCGCATGATGTTGAGCAACCGTACATATGATATTCTGAAATGGTGCGTGATGATTGCAATCCCTGCCATAACCACGGCTTATGTCGGACTGGCTGCGGTGTGGGGCTGGCCGTACGCCGAAGAGGTTGCTAAGACCAGCGCGGTGATCTGCACCCTGCTGGGCGCGCTGCTGGGCATCAGCACGGCACAGTACAACAAAACCCAGCCGCCTGACGGCGACTAAAATGCATTTTCTGCCGCGGGGAAACTCGCGGCAAATTTTTTTTGTAAAATATCGTTTTTTGGCAAAATAGTATTGACATGATAGCATTTTCATGCTATAATATTCCCAGAGGTTGAGGGAAGCGACCTCAGACGAACGACCAACGGCCCGGCGAAACCGGGAGAGAGGAGAACACCATGAAGCCCGAGATGAAGAAGTGCTGGAAGAAGTCCTACGAGATGGGCGTCGAGTGCGCGAAGCGGTTTGACTACGAGAACGAAGCCTTCCGCGCGATGTCTCCCGCTGATCTGGCTTACGTCTTCGGCGACATGGACGGCTGCGCACAGTTCTTCCACGCCGGCTTCGAGGGTCGGGAGCCCGAATGGGTTGAGGCTTATCGCTTCGGCGAGCTGCCGACCGGCTGCTACTCCATCAACTGGGTGGAGCACAAGTGGGAGCCCGGCATCAGCTGCGTGTGCATCATCCGGGACGAGGAGACCGCGAAGAAGGACGCCGAGAATACCCTGTATGCCATGCTGGGCCGCGACCTGATCCGTGTGGGCGGCTGGTGGCTGGGCCTGTCCGGCTCCGATGGTGAGCCCACCCTGCTGGGCTGCGTGAAGATCGCCTGATCAGAACGACATGAACGAGGAGGACAGGAACATGAATGAGATCGAGATGAAAAACCTTAGAAACGCCATCAAAGCAGATGGCAACGGAGCGCCGGAGCGCTGGGCGGTGATCGCCTCTGGTGCGATGGGCGGCAACGAAGCCGCCCAGGTTGAGTGTGAGCGCCTGATCGGCCACCCGGCCAGCATGCCTGAGTGGTACGCCATCATAACGGCGGCTTATGACGTGATGTCGAAGCGTGAGGTGGAGAGCTCGGCCGCCCACGCAAAGCAGGCCCTGAACGCTCGTTATCCGGCATCGAGAGAGGCCGAGGCCTATCTCAACAACCGCATCGGTGCGCTTCGGCGCGAGCGCGGCCTCACCCAGCAGCAGCTGGCCACTGCAAGCGGGATCCCTCTCACCACCATCCAAAAGCTCGAGAACGGCACCAACCGCATTATCAACGCTCGTGCCATAACCGTGTTGGCGCTGGCGAAGGCGCTGGGGCTGACGATGGAGGAACTACTCGATGCCGAAAAAGATTGATCTCACTGGCAGGCGCTTCGGGCGCCTGCTGGTGCTTAATGAAGTCAAGGGCGCTCCCAGATACGTCACCTGGCGCTGTCAATGTGACTGCGGAAAAGTGGTGGACGTGAAAGCGCGGAACCTGCTGCACTGCGGCACGGTGTCGTGTGGCTGCTGGCGGCGCGATATGTCTGCTCTGAATCTGGCAGGCAGCCCGGCGGACAAGTTTGGTCAGGTCGAGCACACCAACATGAGCCGGATTAAATCCGACAAGCCGTCTCGCAACAACAAATCCGGCTATCGCGGAGTGAGCTGGCACAAAAACCCTCACGGTGGCGGGCGCTGGGTAGCGGTGATCTACTTTCAGGGCAAGCGATACCGGCTGGGATTTTTCGATACGCCGGAGGAAGCAAGCAAGGCATACCTCGAGGGTAAAGAGCACATACACTACGGATTTTTGGAGTGGTACGAGACACATGTTCGCGGTTAGGGTCACCGTTAGGGTCAAACCGCCATAAAGATACGCCAGATGCCCTGTATTTACGGGGCTTCTGGCGTTTTGTCAAGAAAAGGTTGCATTATGCGCGCCTGCAGTAGTACGCCGCCGATTGCCTGTATTTACGGGACTTTCCCGGCATACCTCGGCACACTTCGGCGGCGGCGTTAGGGTCAAATTAGGGTCAGTCGAGGGTGAAATTTAGGACTTCACTTTGCGCCCATCGCCTCGGTGAAGTAGGCTGACAGGCGGTCGGCGGCTGCCTTTCCGGCGTCATCGGTGTAGGCGGCGTACACGTCCAGCGTGATGGTGGCGCTCTTGTGGCCGAGGTTATGCTGTACGGTTTTCACGTCCACCCCCGACCGCAGGGCCGCGACGGCGTAGGAGTGGCGCAGGTCGTGCGGGTGGAGGGACGGCAGGCCGAGAGCCTCGCCCACCTTTGCCACGACCCGTCTGACGGTGTCCTCGCTCAGGGGCTGTCCGTTCGGCCGCCTGAACACCAGGTCGGCGGTGATGTTGTCATCTGTCCAATCCTCGGCGCGGAGCCTGTCGGCGGCCTGGGCTTTGCGGTGACGCCTGAGCAGGGCAATCACCTCGGCGCCCACGTGAAGATCGCGCGTCCGGCCCTCTTTCGGCGGGCGGAACTCGCGGGACTTGTGATACGTGTACAGCTGATGGTTGATGGAGATGGTGCCGGCGTCCAGATCAACGTCTGACCATCGCAGGCCGCGCATCTCGTTGATTCGCGTCCCGGTCAGCAGCAAGAACAGCAGTACGTCCGGCATGCTGGTGGCCTGCACGGCCTCGGCGAAGTCGCGGAACCTGTCGCGGTCGACCACGGTAAACTTGCGCTCCGCTTTTTTCGGCGGCTTAACGCTCGATGCGGGATTTGTGCGTATCAGGCCGTCCGTCACGGCAGCGCAGAGGGCCACATTGAGCACGGTGAGCGCATAGCGCACAGTGGTGGGCGAGAGGCCGCTGTCGGTCATGATCGTGACCATGCGCCGGGCGTGGATCGCGGAAAAGTCCGCCAGCTTGACCTCGCCGAACAGCGGAATCATATGCTTGCGTACAACCGCCTCATAGGTCCTGACCGTATCGCCCGTGGTGTGGCTCTGGTGATCGCGCAGCCAGATGGTGAGCCACTCGGCCATGCTCAGCTTAGACGGCTCCAGCCATTCCCCGGTGTCAATGTCACGCAGGACGGCCCTCAGCGCCTCGGTGACTGCCTTTTGCGTCTTGGCATAGATGCTCTTCTGCTTGCCGTCCGGTGTGGTGTAGCGTGCCTCCCAGCGCCCGTCTGAGCGCTTGCGAACGGTGCCCATGCTGTTGGCATTCTTCGGCATAATAAAACCTCCCTTTGAAATTTGTAGTTGCCAAACCGAGGGAGGACGTGATATAATATCAGTGTCCTTTCTCGTTCTTGGTCGTTCGTCTGGGGGCTTCTCCCGTTCGGTGGTGGTGCGCCGGGCGGGAGTTTTTTTGTTACTGCTTCGGATTGACGGTGATCGGGCCGAACTCGGCGATGGTCTTATAATCCTCGCCGTAGATTTTGCAGGTGATGTCAAAGGTCTCGACATCTTCCTCGGACTCGACACCGGCGTCTTTGGCCATCATCGACACGAAGTCCTTCTTCGTCTGTCCGGGCGCGACACCCTGTACGCCGGACGCCATCACGGACCAGCCATTAACCACGCAGTCGCAGGACACGTTGATGGTCTTGTCCGAGTTGTTTTCCACCACGATGCCATAGCCGTATATATTGCCGATGGCGGTGTACTTTGTCCGGCCCGCCGGATAGATAGTGATCCCGCCCTCGTTGTACCAGTATTCGTCACCGCTCTTGCGGCTGCTCAGCTCGGCCTGAGCGCCGGCGATCAGCGCGTTGAGTTCATCGTCGGTCATGCTGGCGAAGTCCACGGTCTCGGCCAGGGCGAAGCTGCCGATCAGCAGCAGGGCGAGCAACAGGACAAACAGTCTCTTCATGGGGATTCCTCCTTTATTCTCAGCGCCTCGGCGCCGGATTTCAACAATATCCATATCCTTTCGGTTCGAGGATTAGTAGTCGAAGTGTAGCACGCCAACGGCGAGCCCGACAAGATGCACATTATCCACGTCGACGCTGGTGTAGATCATCGGCTGATAATTCGGGTTATCGCTGATGAGCTGTATGCCATGTGGGAAGTGATAGACACGCTTCAATGTCACGGTATCATCAATGCAGATTGCTGCGATCTGACCGTCATCAACGTCATCCTGATAGCGCACAAGGGCGAGATCACCGATCTGGTATCTGGGCGACATGCTATCACCGACAACGCGCAGGGCAGCATCATATCTGTGTTTTCCATCGTCCGGCACTTCTACATATTCATCATATTCACGGTTCGCATAGATCGGCTGACCAGCGGCAATGTCACCGATAACCGGGATGCGCTTCGTTCCGATTTTCTCTGAGGGCTTCGAGGCAATAACTTCGAGGCCCTTTTCCATTAGCTGAATTATTGCCTGAGACTGGTTCTTTACCCGGTTTGAATAGCGGAATTCGTCCACCTGTCTGAGGAGGTCTTCGGTCAGCGCGAAAGAGATGCGCGGCTTATCCGTAGGCATCAGATCACCCCCGTTCATATATTTCACACTCATTATACACCATTTCAGAACTTATGTAAATAGTTACAATTTCATAAATTCGGAACCTGAGCTATTGACGGTTCAGAACTTCGGATGTATAATCCTATCGTGGTTCGGAACTTATGAACCTGATCACACCGGAAAGGAGTTGAGAGAATGGAGAACCGCGAATGGCGGGCGAGCGTAGTGCTTCCGGCGGAAATTGAAGACGCGATTCTGAACCTGCGTAACAGGGATGAATTCAAAAGAGCTTCTTTGTCGGAACTGCTGCGGCTGCTGCTGGTGGCTGGCCTGAAGGCCTACGGCTACAACGGCGATGAACCGAGCGACAAGCCGACCGACGAATGACCACAAGGAGGCACCCCATGAAGATCCCCACCGATGACAAGACCCTCCTCCCGCCGGGCACACCACTGCTGGCGAGGACGGAGCAGGCCGCCGAGCTGTTCGGCATGTCCGTCCGGACCCTGTACCAGATGCGCGTCACGCATCCGGACTTCCGGGCCCTGACGATCAAGACCGGGCGCGAGGTGCTGTACGACGTGCCCCGGTGCTACGACTGGTTCGCCCAGCATCTGGGCGAGGAGCTGACCACCTGAGGAAAGGACGAACGACCTTATGTATAGCATAGACATCATCAGCCACGGCTACACCGTGGACGCCGAGACCAACGCCCACCAGCACTACCTGATCGAGACCTGGACCTTCCGGGTGGACGCCGCCGGGCTGCAGGACTGGATGAAGAGCCGCCCGCTCGATCTGTACGACCTGATGCCGGACGAGACGCCGGTGAGCCTGATCGAGGAGGCACAGAGCACCCGGCTGCAGAACCGGCAGTTCTGGTGCCAGCGCGTCCTGCGGGCGCTGCTGGGCCGCCACGTGGAGCTGGACGAGTGTGAAATGTACAACATTTCCCATGTGGTGACCGAGGTCTTCGTCGCCGCGCGAGTCACCAAGATGCACGTGGACGAGCCCACGATCCGGCTGACGAACAAGCAGAAGCTGCACCGGGAGCTGGAGGCGCTGGACGCCAAGACGCTGGAAGGCCTGCTGGAGGGCAACCGCTTGATCCGGCGACTGGACGAGCTGCACTGCCGGGAATGCTTCTCCCTGCACGAGGGCTGCCCGGGCGACTGCGAGGACGGCGGCGACTGCATCGAGCCCTCTATCGTGGAGTGGCTGGATCAGGAGACCGACTACGACGTGGAGATCATCCCCAAGGACGTGAGTCAGCCGTGACCCCGCTGGAGCGACTGACGGCCATCCAGCCAAGGGAGATCGAAGGCGAGCTGTACTGGCCCCGGCGGGCGGTGATCGACGTGCTGGCCGTCAAGGACAGCCGGGCACTCCGCCAAATCAACGCCCACCCCGGCGCGGTACAGGTGACGGTGCGGGAGTTCGACCGGAGGGCGTTTATGCCGCCGAAGGACTTCGCCTACATCAACCTGCCCGCCGTGCTGGCGCTGGTGACCTGCTCGCCGAAGCCACTGCCCCTCCACGAGGTGCGGGCGGCCCTGCAGAGGCAATGCAACTCATCGTGATGGGATTCTGGCACAGCAGCGGCAATGCATTGACTTGACCGACGGTTCGGAGCGGAGCAACGGCAACGCAAGTCCTCTCTGGGCAAGGCCGAGCGACGGCAATCCATTGCGTGGTCGCAGATATGCATCGCAGATCGACGGCAATCCACAGCCATGTATGCCCGCCGCCCGGCGTATCAACGGCATGACGCAGCAAGACAGGCCGATGGCAATCCTGTACGGCGTAGACATCGCATCCCAGAGGCACCGGCATTGCGCTCTAATACTTCTCATCGTTGAAGCATCGGCTTGGCAGTCAACCTCCTGACAAGGCCAGCATCGGCATAGAGGTGCGAACCAGAGCTTTGAGGTGACCAGCACCGCATCGGCTTGGCGTGGCTTAACTGACCATCACATCACATCGGCTTTGATAGGCTTATCTAAGCTAACCGCAGACCACCGCGACGGCATTGTCAGTCAAGTCCCGGAGACACTTCACCGAGCATGGGCAGAGCTGACCTTCGCGTTACCCGGCATCTCATCGGCAAAGAGGTGCGCAGCATTTCAGTGGCAATGCTATCCCTTGCGAATCCTACCACACCACCGCAACGGCTACCCGTGTACAGGCGAGTCGAACCCCCCGCAGCGGCTTTGCGTTGCTTTCCTCCACTGGACAGGCAAAGGCAGGACGAAGTACGCTTAACAGCTCACAGCCCAGCACCGGCAACACATCCCGAGGCGGCCATGGACATCCCAAGACACCGCGAGGGCGGTGAGCAACACAGCCGCACATAGCATTACCGGGCATCGGCATGACACTGACGGGCCCAGCATCGCAGACTGTCGGCCAACCTGTACAATGCGACCCCACCGTAACGGCTTTCTACCGCTGACCCATGCGCGACCGTCTCCAAGCGACACGATGGCTTTGATCTACACGACAATGCATGAGCGTGGGCACAACCAAGCATAGCAAGAGCTATGCGTAGCGGATCACCGGCAGTGCAAATCTCCGCGAGGCGTCACAAGGCACCGGCAATGCGAGACAAAGCTCGGAGTAACATGACAGTTCCAGCGGCGGTCCTTGTCCTCCCGCTGCTTGCCACACCGGCGGCAGTCCGCAGCTATGACACCCCGCAGCATACCAACGGCGTTGTAAGCTGATCCAGACCCCGCACACCAGCGGCGATGTTAGGCCGCCCTATGCATGACGCATCACCGGCAAATCCTCGACTCGCATAGCAAGGCGCGACGGCGGCATCGCTGGACGATCCAAAACATGTCCGTGCATTGGCGGAACGGAGCCGCCCTCGACAAAGCGCATCGACGGCACTGCTCTGTCCTCGCTGTGTACGGCACACCGACGGCAATCCCCTGCATTACGATGACAACCGCAACCGAATCCCCTCAACCAGACGAATGACCAAAGAAAGGAAGCATCAACCATGAATAACGAATCCCGCATCTACCGCCTCACCGGCCTGACCCCCATCCTGGGCGTGACCCCCACCACCGAGACCCTGCTGACCGAGTACGTGATGAGCAAGGCCAAGCTGTCCGAGGAGCAGCAGGAAGCCGAGCTGGAGGCCATGCCCGAGAGCGACATCCCCGGCCTGACCGGCTTCTCCCGCAACAAGAAGGACGAGCTGTGCCTGAGCCACCACCACATCAAGGGCTTCTTCAAGGAGGCTCTGAAGGCGCTGCGGGCGACCGACAAGGTGACGGCCTACAAGACCAAGGTCGACCTGCTGATCTTTGCCGAGCCCACGCTGATCCCCTTCAAACGGGACGGCAAGCCGATCATGGAGGAGGACCGCATCTTCGAGCGCCCGATCAGGATCGAGGGCATGACCGGCACCCACACCGCGCTGTGCGCCTCGGAGACCATCGACGACCCGTGGAGCGTGGACGTGGAGATCACCCTGTTCCCGGACGACGGCAAGACCCCGCTGACGTGGCGCATCGTGGAGGAGGCGCTGGCCTACGGCGCATACCACGGTCTCGGCCAGTGGCGCAACGGCGGCTACGGCCGGTTCACCTTCGAGCGGCTCGACGAGGAGGAATGAACATGACCCGGAAAGGCTACTGCATTGTGCTGCAGGGCGGAGACGCCCAGATCAGCAAGGCCCTGGCGGACGGCATCGCCCAGGGCCGCCTCTCCCGGGAGCAGACCCGGACGGTGGAGGAGGAGATCGTGCGCCAGCGCGTTGCCCGGCGCATGGAGGAGATGGAGCTGCACCAGGGCCGCGACGAGCGCTACTGGGCTAACCTGTGCTTTCAGGCCGAGATGGACTACGGCGAGCCCTGCAACTTCCCCACGGCGTGGGAGCGCTTCAAGTCGGTCGTGCTGGCGGTCTGGGGGACGATCTGGTATTTCCTGACCGCCCCGAAGGAGGAAGTATGGAGACGATGACCTTCGGCGAGTACGTCCGGCTGGGCGCGTGCCACGGCGGTTACGTGATCGGCCTGCTGGCGGCGCTGGGGCTCTTCGCCCTGACCGGATTTCTGGTCATCACGCTGGTGGGCTACCTGATGATGGACAAGGAGGACAAGCGATGACCCTGTATGAGATGACGGACGAGTTTGTGCAGCTGTGCGAGCTGCTGCAGACCGCCGAGAATGACGCCGAGGCCGAGGGCATCATGGAGGCCATGGACGCCCTGACCACGGACATCTCCGGCAAGGCCGAGGCCTATGCCCGGGTGAAACAGAACATGGAAGCGGAGGCCAAGGCCCTCAAGGCCGAGGCTCAGCGCCTCGACAAGCTGGCCAAGGCCAAGGACAGCGCCGCCCAGCGCGTGAAGGCGCATCTGCTGGACTGCATGATGCGGCTGGGCATCAGGACCCTGCCGACGTCGATCGGCAAGTGGAGCGTCCAGAAAAACCCGGCCAGCTGCAAGGTGCTGGACGAGGCCGCCGTGCCCGCCGAGTACCACATCCCCCAGCCGGACGCCATCGACCGGATGGCCATCCTCCGGCACTACAAGGAGACCGGCGAGCTGCTGCCCGGCGTGGAGATCACGCAGAGCGACGGCATCCGGTTCAGGTGAGGAGGTTCAGCTGATGGGTATGCCCGTATTGATTCTGGGCGAGTCCGGGACTGGTAAATCTACCAGCCTCCGGAACTGCCCGCCGGAGCGCTTCGGCGTGATCAACGTGTCCGGCAAGCCGCTGCCGTTCCGGACGAGCCTCAAGCCCTACTACACCGACGATTATGACCGCATCGTCGCGGCGCTGAAATCGGCCAAAGTGCCGTCCATCGTGATCGACGACAGCCAGTATCTGATGGTCAACACCTTCATGCGGCGGTTCAAGGAGAGCGGCTACCAGAAGTACAGCGACATCGCCCAGGCGCACTGGAAGCTGATCGAGACGATCATCAACGATCTGCCTGATGAGACCATCGTCTACCTGATGAGCCACATCGACCGCGACCAGGCGGGCAACGAAAAGGCCAAGACGGTGGGGCGGATGATCGACCAGTACATCACGCTGGAGGGCATGTTTACCATCGTCCTCAAGACCCACGTGACGGACGGCAAGTACACCTTTTTGACCCACAACTCCGGCTTCGACACCGTCAAGACCCCGCTGGGGATGTTCGTGGAGGACGAGATCGACAACGACCTGCTGATGGTGGATGGCGCCATCCGCGACTACTATTTCGGAGGCGAGATGAATGATTAGGAAACCCGCAGATTATGACACCGCGCGCATCGCGGACGGCTCCCAGCAGACCCAGATCGAGCCCGGCGGCCACATCTGCCGTATCCAGGGCGCGCGTATGACCAAGAGCCGCTCCGGCAAGGATATGCTGGAGATCGCGTTCGACATTCAGGAGGGCGGACCCTTCGACGGTTACTTCAAGGCCCGGCACGAGCGGGCGACCAACTTCGACGTGGATGCCAAGTGGCCCGGCGTGTTCCGGGTGGTGACCGAGAACAACGACGGCACGACCAACGGCTACTTCAAGGGCTTCATCACGGCGGTGGAGAAATCGAACCCCGGCTATAAGTTCTGGGCGACCGGCGGAGACGAGGTGACGCTCAAGGGCAAGATGGTGGGCTTCAACTTCGGCGCTGAGGAATATCTGCGCACCGACCGCCAGACCGGGCTGCCCGTGGTGGCGATCAGCGTCAAGCCCGTCTACGCCGTGAGCGTGGCCACCGTCAAGGAGGGCATTGAGCCCCCGCCCATGAAGAAGCTGCCGGAGGACCAGCGGCCCGCTGCCGGTGATGCGTTCGTCGAGGACGATTCCACGGACTTGCCGTTCTGAGGTGATCCGGATGCCGAACAGGATCATCAAGGAGAGCATCCACACAAGCGACAAGATCAACCGCTTGACGGATTTCCAGTTTCGGCTTTGGGTCAGTCTGTTGACTTACGTTGATGACTACGGGCGGGGAGACGCCCGCCCGGCAGTCATCAAGGGGATATGTTTCCCGCTGCGGGAGCGATTGACGATCAAGGATATTCTGAATGCCCTGAATGCACTGGCGGGTATAGGCTGCATCGCCCTCTACGAAGTAGACGGACGGCCCTACCTGTACTTCCCAAGCTGGAGCGCAAACCAGAACATCCGCAACCAGAAATCCAAGTTTCCGCCGCCTGATGACAGTTGCAAGCAATTGCAATCAATTGAAATCAATTGCAATCAATTGCAATCAACTGCAAGCAAATGTCCCCGTAATCCAATCCAATCCAATCCGAATCCGAATCCGAATCCAGAATCCAATCCGAAAGAGAATCCAACGCGCGCACGCGCGCGGGGCTCTCTCCCGAGCGTCGAGGATGTGCTGAGGTTTGCCGCCGAGAATGGCATACCCCATTTCCCAGCTGAGAGCTTCGTGGCGTTTTACGAGGCGAAGGGCTGGACGATCAACGGAGAACCCATCCACAACTGGCAGGCGCTGGCGAAGACGTGGGCTGCCCGGGAGCGGGAGAAGCAGACCACGACACCGGCAAGGCCGAACCCTGCCCTGGACTACACCCAGCGACCCATAACCGAGATAGACGAGGAAGCATGGCAACGCGAATCGGAAGCTATGCTTCTGCGACTGGCCGATGAGGCCGAGAAAGGAGAATGACCCATGCTGACGTGTGACGGCTACAAGATGTTCTTCGGCACGGCGCGCATCGTGCCGAAGAACGACAACCCGCCCTTTGAGATGCGGGGCACCTGGCTGTACAAGCCCGAGTACGACTGCTGGTACTGCAAGGATGAGACCGGCTGGGTGACCAGCATGTCCGCCGACGTGGTGACCGACATCTACGAGGAGGCGCAGCCGTGATCTTCACCGTCCCCGGCCCTCCGGTCGGGAAGGGGCGACCCCGGGTGGTGCGCAACAACGGCGTCACCCGGGCGTTCACGCCCGATAAGACGGCGGCCTATGAGAATCTGGTGAAGCTGGAGTTCCAGCGCGCAGGTGGCAGGATGTTCGGCGAGGCCGCACAGCTGCGGATGACGATCACCGCGCACTACGGCATCCCGAAGAGCGTGAGCAAGGTCAAGCGCGAGGCGATGCTGAAGGGGGTGATTCGTCCGACTAAAAAGCCGGACATATAGACAACGTCGGCAAGATTATATGTGATGCCCTGAATCATATAGCATACAGAGACGACACTCAGATCGTTCATTTAGCTATCAGTAAGTGGTATGACGACGAACCGTGTGTAGTAGTGGAGATTGATGAAATATGAACAACTGGACAATGTGTTCAGCACCCGGATGCCAAACAAAAGCAATCGCCAGCGTAGACGGAAAGCGGTATTGCAATAAGCATTGGCAGAGAATGCGCAAATATGGCGATCTCGAACTACATCCGAGAGCAAGAACCACAAAGGTGATTCAGGTTGACGGTGAAACGGCGACACTCAGGATGGCGAACGGCACTGACATTTTGATTGATGCCGCCGACATTCAGAAAGCGATGCGATATTCGTGGTGCTTGTCAAAGACAGGGTATGCCGTGGCCAACATTGACGGAGCCGTCACAAAGATGCACAGATACCTTCTCGACCTGCCGAAGGGTGAACCGATTGTCGACCATATCAATGGTAATCCGCTGGACAATCGGCGCGAAAACCTTCGCTTGTGTACTCCTTTGGAAAACGGGCGTAATCTTCGCGCTAAGAAGAGCGTGTCAGGTGCTACTGGTGTCCGCATAACCCCGGAAGGACGATGGCGTGCCCGGATTATGGTCGACCATAAAGAGATCGGTCTGGGCAATTACTCAACAAAGGAAGAGGCTATAAGGGCAAGGAAAGAAGCTGAGCAAAAGTATTACGGTGAATACGCGCCGAGTACAAGCCGCACTTGAGAGGAGCGACACTATGAGCAAGACCAAGGACGCCATCCTGCGTGAGGCCATCGCGCACTATGGCCCGATGAACCAGCGGCTGAAGGCCGTGGAGGAGCTGAGCGAGCTGATCCGGGCGCTGGTCCGGGACGACCGGGAGAACGTCGCCGAGGAGATGGCCGACGTGAGGATCATGATGGGACAGCTGGAGATGCTGTACGAGAACCGCGACCGGGTGCGCGAGATCGAATGGATGAAGCTGGTCAGGCTGAAGGAGAGGATGAGCGAGGATGGCTGAACGTGAGAAGGTAATCAAGGGGCTAGAGTGCTGCATGGTAGGTGATGGACACAGCCCGAAATGCGAGTTATGCCCGTATGCTACGGTTGGTGACGATACTTGCCAGACAATGGATGGCCTGTTTGCGGACGCCCTCGCGCTGCTGAAAGCGCAGGAGCCGATGAAGCCGACACGGTATCAGGAAGGTCGCTGGTTTAAGACGTGGCGTTGCGGCGTGTGTGGAGGCACGCTTGTATTTCGTAACGGCGAAGATAAGCCAAGCTATTGTACAGATTGTGGAAGGGCGGTGAAGTGGGAATGACGATCAAAGAAGCAATTTTGACATTAAACGCAAATGTTGTAATCGCCTGTGAACGAGCAGGGTTTAGTTCGGCGACTGTAAAGATGATTGAGGACGCATTGGACACAATCGAGGACGCACTGAAAGCGCAGGAGCCGAGGGTGATGAAAGTCGGTGAAGTGCGTAATTGGGTGCACAGCGACAGAACAACGAGGGAGCCAATCTTTATCGAAATGCGCAGCGGCGTATGCGCGTGGATTATTGATGATGAAATCAGAGAAATTCCCGGCGCTGAAAACTTGACAAGCGATTTGTACAGCAAGACGTGGCGCTGCTGGACGTCCCGACCGACAGAGGAGCAGAGGGAGGCGATACCGTGGCAAAATTGATTGACGCTGAGACCGTGAAGGAGTACCTGAAGCGCGTAATCTGGGGCGCCGACCGGAAGATCGACAAGTGGGTGGATGTCATGCCCGCTGTGGACGCCGTGCCGGTGGTGCGGTGCAAGCATTGCAAATATAGACGTGACCCTCTACGATGCCAGATGGATTCTGAGGGCATGCCCACACCTGATGACTGGTATTGTGCAGACGGCGAACGGATGGATGACGATGCGACTGATTGACGCTGATGCACTGCCGAATGAGTTGTTCAAGAAGCACGTTCACGATGGCGAAGAACTTGAACCGATGGAAGCGTTGGCGGCGATATTCGATTGAACCGAAGGAGGGATAGTATGGCACAGTTTTTGCCGAACATTGATGAATTGATCGACCGCGTGAAGAACGACAAGGTGGAGATCACCGTTACGATTGAGCCGGAGCGCACCGAGATCACCGTGCAGCCATGGAGGCCGTATACGCCGATATGCCCGTATGCGGAGCCGAAGGAGGGATTGCATGCCGAACCGCAAAGTGACCATTAACCACCTGCGTGTGCTGCGGGCGTGGTGCCAGGCGAACGCTGAGTTCGAGGCGCACCTGACGCCGGAGGAGTGCCGGAAGGCGGTGCCGTGGCTGGACGGGGCGCTGGAGCTGCTGGAGGCCGCCGACCGCATGGAGGGCCGGACGCCGGCGAACGTGGCGCGGGTGCTCAAGGGGCTGGACTGCTGCGCCGAGGATCGCTGCGAGGAGTGCCCGTACTCGCGGATGGACAACGTCGGGATGGCCTGTGAGCGACAGCTGCTGGCCGAGGCCAGGGTGGCGCTCGCCGCCCAGCAGCGGGTGATGGACGCGCTCGACCGGCTGCTGAGGGAGGAGGATGATCTCAAGTGAGCAAGAGATGTGAGACGTGCCGGTTTTATGCCGCGACGGGTAATTGTATGTGCTACAACGCATTTTCACCGTGGTTCGGGCATACGATGATCTCGCTGCAGGTGTGTGAGCTGTGGGACGCGCTGAAGCCGGAGGTGGCAAAATGACGTACGTGGCCTGTGTGATGATCGGCGCTTTCATCGGCGCGGTGCTGATGTCCCTGTTCATCGCGGGCGGGGGCGACGACTGATGACCGCGAAGGAGTTTCTGCGCCGGGCCCGGACGATCGACCGGCGCGTGGACGAGACGGAGGAGCGCATCGAGCGGCTGCGGGAGCGTCTGGAGGCGGGCAGGATGTCCAGCCTGACCGGGATGCCCCGCGGCGGCTCGGCGGACTGGACGGACACCGCCGACAAGCTGATCATGCTGGAGCGGCGGTGCAACGCCCAGGTGCGCGAGCTGGTGAAGTGGAAGCTGGCGGCCATCGACGCCATCCGGGCCGTGGATGAGCCGAGGCTGGCCGAGCTGCTGGAGCTGTACTACATCGACGGCCTGACCTGGGAGCGCGTGGCGGAGCGGATGATGCTGGACTTGCGCTGGGTGTACCGGCTGCATGGTCAGGCGTTGATGAAGGTAAAGGTGCCGGACACGAAGGAGGAAAAATAATATGCCGAAGGTTTGGATCAATGAGCCTGAGTACAGGCGAGTGCTGGAAATCCTGAACGATTACTGGATCACCGAACCGGATGAATATGCCGTCATCATCGACATGCAATTCAGGCACCGGAACGGCGAATATCAGCACAAGAGAATCACGTGGAAAAACTCGGACATGCCGATGGACAGGCCGCCGGAGCTCGAGATGTTTACGGCGCTGGAACTTATGGCGATGTCCAAGAAAGAACTCATGGCCAGGGAGGAGGCCAACGACTACGAGTTTCTGGCGCTGCCGGAGGAGAGGAGGCAGAAAGATGGACAGAATCCCGATTGACCAACTGAAAAAGGGCAAGACGTATAGACTGACCCTGATAGACTTTTATGGCCCGGGCAGGCCCAAGATCGTAGATGTTTGGCTGGATTCAATTGACAAGGCTCGCAAAACTGGTTGGCATGCCAATCAAGGGCGCGCGTTCGATTTTCTCGAATATGACGTAAAATGGGGCGGCGCGTGGTACGTGTATGAGGCTAATTACGGTAAGACCTGGGAGGTTTGCCTGGGTGATAGAACGACCAATTGACCATTGAAAGCCAGTATTTTTTCGAGGTATACTTAGAATGCCCTCACAGAGGGCATACCACATCGCCAGAATGCGAGGCATAATGTGGTGTTCTAAAGGCGGACGCTGAGAGGCGCTCGCCTTTTTGCGTGGACTTATAGGCAGTGCGGTCATGTGGCCGCGGGACTAAAGGCGCGGGCTTCGCACTTCACCGCGCCGCCTCCTGCACTGGTGGGGGTGCGAGGGATATGAGAGACTTTGCGAAAGGCTTTTACAAGAGCCAGGCGTGGAAGCAATGCCGAGCGGCCTACGCAAAGAGCAAGCGCGGCCTGTGTGAGATATGCCTGAGCCGGGGGCTGTACCGGCCAGGCGTGATCGTGCATCACAAAGTCCATGTGGAGCCCGAGACCATAACCGACCCGCACGTGCTGCTGGACTGGCAAAACCTCCAGCTTGTCTGCAGAGATTGCCACGCGGAGCTCCATGCCGCAAAAGAGGGACGGCGCTACCGTTTCGATGAAAACGGCCGCCTGATTGTCCCGCGGTAGCCCCCCATACTTCAAAAATACCCCGTGGGGTATGGGACCGGCGCGGGTACTCTAAAAAAAGAGCAAACGAGAGCGACTAAGAGCGAGGAAGCCTGAGATGGAGCCAAAGAACTGGATATATGCCTACTATCAGGCAATTAAGGACGGCTCCATAGTGGTGGGGCGCTGGATCCGGCTGGTCTACGAGTATTTGGTCAACGGCCTTGAGCAAAAGGAGTTCCTGTTCGACCAGAAGAAAGCCAGCGCGGCTATCGAGTGGATTGAGGGACACTGTTTTCACACCGAGGGCCCACTCGCGCCCAGTTCGTTGAAGCTGGAGCTGTGGCAGAAGGCTATGATCTCCGCGATCTTCGGCATTGTGGACTATAACGGCAACCGGCAGTTCCGTGAGGTGCTGCTGGTGGTTGCCCGTAAAAACGGTAAGTCCCTGCTGGCAGCCGCTATCGCCGATTACATCTTTCGGGTGGATGGTGGCTACGGCGCGAAGGTGTTCTGCCTCGCCCCGAAGCTGGAGCAGGCTGACATCATCTACAACAACATCTGGCAGATGATCACCCTGGATCCGGAGTGGCAGCGGGCGAAGGAGATCGCGTCCGAAAAGGACCAGCACAACAAGCACGTAAACGATGACAGCATGGTCGCGAAGCATCGCCAGACCGACCTGCAGATTCCCGGCATCAACGCGACCTGTAAGAAGATCGCGTTCAGCGCCAAAAAGTCCGATGGCTTCAACCCGTCCCTGTGCGTATGCGATGAGATCGCGGCCTGGGAGGGTGACAAGGGTCTCAAACAGTACGAGGTCATGAAGTCCGGTATGGGCGCCCGCCCGGAGGGCCTGTTGCTGTCCTGCACCACTTCAGGCTATGTGAACGACTCGATCTACGACGAGCTGGTGAAGCGCTCGACCCGCTTCCTCCAGGGCGGCTCCAAGGAAAAGCGGCTGCTGCCGATCATGTACATGATTGACGACCTGGACAAGTGGAACGACCTGAACGAGCTGCGCAAGAGCATCCCGAATCTGGGTGTGTCTGTCTCCCTGGACTTCATGCTGGAGGAGATCGCCATCGCCGAGGGCAGTCTGTCCAAGAAGGCCGAGTTCATCACCAAGTATTGCTGTATCAAACAGAACAGCAGCCTGGCATGGCTGACGGCTCAGACAGTGGAGCGGGCGTCCGGGCCGGAACTCCGGCTTGAGGACTTCCGGGACAGCTACTGCGTGGGCGGCATCGACCTGTCCCAGACGCGCGACCTGACGGCATGCACGGCGGTGATCGAGAAGGGCGGCGGGCTGTATGTGTTCGCACAGTTCTTCCTGCCCGCCGAGAAGATCGACGAGGCTACGCAGCGGGACGGCGTGCCGTATAACATCTACGTCCAGCGCGGCCTGCTGAAGCCCTCCGGCGACAATCTGGTGGACTATCACGACTGCCTTGACTGGTTCAGACGGCTGGTGGAGGAATATCAGATTCTCCCGCTGCAGACCGGATACGACCGATACAGCGCCCAGTATCTGATTCAGGACATGAAAGCCTATGGCTTCCACGTTGATGACGTGTTCCAGGGCGAGAACCTGTACGGCGTCATTCAGGAAACGCAGGGCCTGCTGGAGGACGGCAAGATCCACATCGGCGACAACGACCTGCTGAAGATCCACCTGCTGAACAGCGCCATCAAGATGAGCACCGAGCGGGGGCGGGGGAAGCTGGTCAAAATATCGCCGGCGGCGCATATTGACGGCGCCGCTGCGCTGTTGGACGCGATGACGGTCCGGCAAAAATGGTACGCCGAGATCGGCGAGCAATTGAAGAATTGAGGTGAAAGACATGGGACTTTTTGACAAGCTGTTTGGCAGGCGTCCGAAACCGAGCGGGTGTGAGGAGCCTTTCAAGCTGCTGAATGGCTACACCCCGCGCTTCACCTCGATCAAGGGCGGCATCTATGAGTCCGAGCTGGTGCGCAGCGCCATTGACACCCGCGCCACGCACATCTCCAAGCTGCAGATCGAGATCCACGGCGCGGCGCATCCTGCGCTTCAGGCCAGACTCAAGCACGGCCCGAACGCCTACCAGACGTGGAGCCAGTTCCTGTACCGGTTGAGCACGATTCTGGACGTGCACAACACGGCCTTCATCATCCCGGTGTGGGACGATTACGGGCAGGTCACCGGGCTTTACGCTCCGCTGCCGAATCGCTGCGAGGTCGTGCAGTATGACGGCGTGCCCTACATCCGGTACGAGTTCGGCTGGGGCGATAAGGCGGCGGTGGAACTGTCCAGCTGCGGCGTTATGACGCGCTTCCAGTACCAGCACGACTTGTTCGGGGAGGACAATTCGGCGCTTCAGCCCACTATGGAGCTGATCAACATTCAGAATCAGGGCGTCGAAGAGGGCGTCAAGAGCGCGGCCACCTATCGCTTCATGGCCCAGCTTTCCAACTTCGCGAAGGCCGACGATCTGAGGCGCGAGCGCAGAAGGTTCACCGAGGAGAACTTCTCCCGGGACGCCGAGGGCGGCGGCCTGCTGCTGTTTCCGAACACGTACACGAACATTCAGCAGGTCAACGCGAAGCCGTGGGTGCTGGACGCCGATCAGGCGAAAGCCATCAGCGAGAACGTGTTCTATTACTTCGGCGTGAACGAGGATGTACTGACCTCCAAAGCCTTCGGCGATGCCTGGGCGGCGTTCTACGAGAGCGTGATCGAGCCGTTCGCCGTCCAGCTGTCCGAAGTGATGACCAAAATGCTGTTCACACTCCGTGAGCAAAGCCAGGGCAATGCCGTGACGGCGACCACGAACCGCATCCAGTACATGACCAATGCTGACAAGCTGGCCGTTACGCGGGACTTCGCCGACCGTGGTATGGCGACAATAGACGAACTGCGCGAGATCTGGAACCTGCCTCCGCTGCCTGACGGGCTGGGGCAGAAGATTCCCATTCGCGGCGAGTATTACGACCTGGGCGAAAAGCCCGTCACACCGATAAACGGAGGTGGAGACGATGATTCCCAAGACGATAACACAGAAGCTGAATGAGGGCCGCCAGTACAGAAACATCGACGTTTCTGCGTTCGAGCGGCGCACCGAAGAGACCGGCGAGAAGATCGTCACCGGCTACGCCTGCAGCTTCAACCAGTCTTACGAACTGTATCGCATCACTGATCCCGGGTTGGTCTACGTGGTGCGTGAACAGGTGGACGCGCACGCCTTTGACGAGTGCGACATGTCCGACGTCATTATGCAGTACAACCACGAAGGCAGGGTGTTCGCGCGCACGTCCAACGGCACTCTGGAAGTCCAGCCCGACGACACGGGCCTGCACATCCGCGCCAAGCTGGGCGGCACTGAGCTGGGCCGTCAGGTGTATGACGAGATTGACGGTGGCTACACCACCAAGATGAGCTTCGGCTTTACAGTCGGTGCGGATAAGCGTGACCGCACCGAGGAGCGGGATGAGGAGACTGGCACGACCACGATCAACATCCTGCGTACTATCACGCGCATATCCAAGCTATACGACGTCAGCGCCGTGAGCCTTCCGGCCAACGACGCGACGAGTATCTCTGCCCGCAGCTTCGCCGACGGAGTGATCGAGGAGCTCAAGCAGGAGCGGCTTGACGCCGAAAAGCGTGAGCGGCAGAGGAAAGCCATCAAGGTGCTTTGCGCGCTTTGATCCACAACGACAAAAAAGATAGGAGAAAGACAATGGATTATAAGACCATGACCATTGAGGCCCTTGAGGCCCGCAAGGCTGCCATCGCTATCGAGGTCGATCAGGATGGCGCCGATCTGGACGCGCTGCAGGCCGAGGCCCGCGCGATCAATGAAGAACTGGAAGCCCGTAAGGCCGCCGAGAACCAGCGCGCCGAAATCCGCAAGGCTGTCGCCGCTGGCACCGGCAAGGTGCTCGGCACTGTGCCCGCTGCGGGCATGAGCATCGAGGAGAGCCGGGCTGCCGAGTTCGCCCAGAGCGGCCGCATGGAGATGCGCGCCCTGCTGTCCACTGGCAATATCGCCAAGCCCCAGAACGTGGGCGGCATCTCTGAACTGGCCGAGGTCGGCTCCGGCATCGTGGACGACGTTCACGCTGTGGCGCTGACCGGTGTCGGCAGCTGGCAGGTCGCCTACAAGAAGACCGATGCCGCGGCTGCTGCCGTGACTGACGGCTCCACCATTGGTGGCACCGCGTCCACCTACGACTATGTGACCATCAACCCCGCCGAGTGGGGCGTGCTGGACGAGATCAGCAAGCAGGTCGCGAAGCTGACTCCCATGAGCTATCTGCAGGCCATCGAGCGCAGCGCCCTGATTGCCCTGCGCAAGTTCGCCAGCGACAAGATCATCGCCGCGATTCAGGCGTCCGACTTGAAGGACGAAGTCACCGCCGCTCTGGACGCCAACTACCTGCGCAAGCTGCGCCTGGGCTTCCGCGCGATTGAGGGCCTGGGCGATGTTGTGCTGTACATCAATCAGGCTGACCTGGCCACCCTCGGCAGCGTGCGCGGCACCAACGAGAAGCGCCCGCTGTACGACATTCAGTTCGCCAACGGTTCCAGCACCTCCGGCACCATCCAGGAGGGCGGCATCGCTGTCCGCTTCCGCGTGATCGACGGCCTGGCCACTGGCACCCAGCTGTTCGGCCAGCCCGGCGCGGTGGACATGCCCATGTGGGACAACTACGCCGTGGAGACCGACGAGGGCGGCGACTACTTCAAGCGCAACATGATCGGCGTCCGTGGCCTGCAGACCGCCAACGCCGATCTGGTGGCCTGGCACGGCATGCAGGTCGTCTCCAACAGCTGACGACTGTAAGGGAGGGGCTTCGGCCTCTCCCGAATCTTATTGGAGGTGAGGTAAATGCTGGACGCAGTCAAGCTGGCTCTGCGCATCAGTACCTCGGCATTTGACAGCGAGATCAGCGACCTGATCTCCGCGGCCCAGCTCGATCTGGGTGTCGCCGGCGTGATCGTGCCCTCCACCATCGACGCACTGGTAAAAACAGCGGTGATTACCTACTGCAGGCTGCACTTCGGCCAGCCGGACGACTACGACCGGCTCAAGCGCTCGTATGACGAGCAGAAAGCCCAGCTGGCGACCTGCACCGGCTACACCGACTGGATGGATGGGGAGTGATCGCGTGGACAGATCAGACGTGATCACGCTCATCTCTTACACCCGGGCGCAGGACGATTACGGCGTGTGGCGCGACAGCGTGGAGACCCGGAGGGATGTGTTCTGCCAGCGGCAGAGCGTTTCCCGGGCTGAGTTTTTCAGCGCCGGGCAGTCCGGCATCAAGCCGGAGTACATGTTCACGCTGTTCGAGGGCGATTACAACGGCGAGACGCTGATAGAATACAGCGGCGTCAGGTATGCCGTGTATCGCACATACCACGCCCGGACTGACGATCTGGAGCTGTACGTCCAGCGGGAGGTGGGTGTCCATGGCACGTAAGACTGCCCTGGACAAGCTCAACGAGGCGCTGGCCGGTATCCTGGTCGAGTACGGGGATGACATCTCGGCGAACGTATCCGAGATCGCCAAGGCGATGGGGAGAAAAGGCGTTCAGGCGCTCAAGCAAAAGAGCCGCGAAACGTTCCCGGTCGAGCCAGGTACCAAGATCACAGGCCAGTACGCTCAGGGCTGGACTTATCAGACTGAGGATACGCGCACCGGGACGACCGTCACGATCTACAACAAGCACCCGGCGCTCCCTCATCTGCTGGAGCACGGGCACGTCACGCGCAACGGCACCGGGCGCGTATATCCGCGCACACCCGCCCACGAGCACATCAAGCCCGTGGCCGATGAACTGATCGACACCTTTGAGAGTGAGGTGAGAAGCAAGCTGTGACCCGTAAAGAGATTGCATCCACGATCGCCGGCATCGGCTTGCCGTTCGCCTACGACCACTTCTCGGACATGGACGGAGCACACCCGCAGGGGCCTCCGTTCATCTGCTTTCTGTATCCGTCCCGCGATGACTTCATGGCGGACGATACCAACTACGTCAAGATCACTGATCTGGTGATCGAACTGTACACCGATCAGGTAGATTTTGGACTTGAGGACACGGTGGAGGCGGCCCTGACGGCTTCCGGGCTTGTGTACTCAAAGGACCAGATCTATCTGGACGGTGAACGGATGTATCAAACGACATACACATCGGAGGTATGCATCAATGGCTAACAAGATCAAGTATGGTCTGAAGAACGTCTACTATGCCGTGGCGACCATCGCGGCGGACAACTCTGCGACCTATGAGACTCCGGTCGCGCTGCCCGGCGCCGTGTCTCTGAGCATGGATCCCCAGGGCGAGAACAGCCCGTTCTATGCCGACAACATCGTCTACTACATGGGCGCGTCCAACACCGGCTACGAGGGCGACCTGGAGCTGGCGAGGCTGCCTGACTCCTTCAAAACTGACGTGCTGGGCTATATTGAGTCCGGCAACGGCCTGCTGGTTGAGGACGCCAACGCTCAGCCCGTGCACTTCGCGCTGATGTTCCAGTTCGAGGGCGACGTCAAGGCGACCCGGCACGTGCTGTACAACTGCACCGCCACCCGCGCCACCGCCGCGGGCAACACCAAGTCCGAGACCGTTGAGCCGGAGACCGAGAGCGTGACCATCACCGCCACCAGCATCTATCTGGAGGCTCTGGGCACCGACATTGTCAAGGCCGACACCAACGACACCACCACCGACACCGTGTACAACGGCTGGTTCAGCGCCGTCACCGTGCCGACCGTGAAGACCTGACATCCTGACCACAACCGTGAGCCCCGCCGGACACCAACGGCGGGGCGTTTTTTGCAAAGGAGGCAACACGAAGTATGTATAAAGTGATCTCTCTCGGCGATGAACAGACGCCGATCCTGACCAGTGCGGCGACCAACGTTTACTACAAGCAGATTTTTGATGAGGACGCTCTGGCAGCACAGTCCGCGGGCGACATGACTGTCGCTCAGCAGGTGGACTTCGCGCAGAAGCTGACGTTCGTGGCCATTCAGCAGGCCAAGGCTCAGGCGCTTGTGACCAACGGGAAGGCCGTCAGCGTGCGCGACTACATGCGTACCGTCAACATGGACATGTACATGGACTGGCTGGACAGTGTGGACTTCGGCGACATCAACGACGCCTCCGGCGAGGTCATGCAGGCTTACATCGGCGGCAGCCGATCCAGCAGCAAGGCAAAAAAATAGGCAGGCCAACGGAGCGGCCGTACAATACAGCGGTATTCCTGCTTCGTGTGATCCAGGTCGGGCTTAATCTGTCCGACCTGGATTATCTGGAATACGGCGAGATTACGGACATCCTGACGGAGTCCGGCAACGATAACTGTGAGTATCGCCAGCTGGCGACTCAGGATGACTTTGACAGGTGGTGAGACCCATGGCAACGCGCGGCGCAATCAAAGGCATAACTATTGAGATCGGCGGTGATACCACACAGCTCCAGTCTGCGCTGAAGGATGTGGACAAGCAGCTTAAGACGACCCAGTCCAATCTCAAGGACATCAACAAACTGCTCAAGCTCGATCCCGGAAACACCGAGCTGTTGGTCCAGAAACAGAAGAACCTCAAAAGCGCCATTGACGGCACCAAGAAAAAGCTGGAAACTCTCAAGAGCGTGCAGAAGGATTCTGTATCGCCCGAGGAGTGGGACGCCCTCCAGCGCGAGATCATAGAGACCGAGGGCAACCTGAAGGACCTTGAGAAAGAGTACAAAAGCTTCGGCAGCGTAGGCGCCCAGAAGCTGAAGGTTGTCGGCAACAACGTCTCGAAGGTCGGCAAAAAGATAACCAGCTTCGGCGAGTCCATGACGACGCATGTCACCGCGCCCATTATGGCGCTGGGTGCTGCGGCTTATGCGGGCTTTACCGAGGTCGACGAGGGCATGGACACCCTCATCACTAAGACCGGCGCCACCGGCGAAGCTCTGGACGACATGGGTGACATCATGAAGC
>Ga0326514_10000315_pt1 | contig 33044 bp, 69 predicted proteins | sample 3_2548_0518_D_FD_203653 | JGI IMG/M metagenome (GOLD analysis project Ga0326514, IMG submission 203653) | Bovine rumen microbial communities from UC Davis, California, United States - 3_2548_0518 | ecosystem: Host-associated > Mammals > Digestive system > Stomach > Rumen | place: USA... | reverse complement strand
TATAACCAGCTTGGCTTTCAATATTCTTCTTTAAGAAATCACTAAGCATTTTATATTGTCCTCCTCATTAAAGATTTTTTTGTGTTTCCATTACGCGTAAAACCCAGGCAGGAAGTCCAGCCTCAGCATCTCCAACAGTATCAATGTTATAAGTTACAGGCTTTTCTTCTTCTGGTGTATCAAGATTAAAATTAACCTTGTTACGCACGCAAATTACAGAAAGTTTTGCTTCGATATCATCATAACTATAATTATCAATGTTATCTACACAATCCTTTTTCTAATCATCAGAAAGCATATAGAAAGAATTAATTAATTTTTTCTTATCCTCTCTGTCGATTTTTTGTTTAAATTGGGTAAGTGTATCATTAGCTGCAGTTAAAGTTTCAATAGTTTTATTTAATTCTGCAACTTTACCCTCAAGCTCTGCATATTTATTAAGAAGTTCAGTATATTCAACAACTTCTTCTAAATTATATTTTGCAGGCTTATTTTCGCCTTCTCCATCATTATCGGATTCAGCTTCGGCAGGAGCTGGCTCTTCAACAGCAACAGGCTCTTCTTCCACTGGTTCTTCCTCAACAACAGATTCAGCCGCAGGCTCTTCTTCAACAACCTGTTCTGGCTCTGCAGGAGCTGGGTCTTCTACTACTGGAGTTTCTTTCTCAGCTTCAGAGGGCTCCTTCTCTTCCTTACTTTTTGCATACTCGGCTTCATAAGCTTCAACTGCTTCAAGAGCAAATTGAGCTTCTCCGGCAGGCTTGAAGTCAGGAGAAACCTGAGTCAGGCCACCTTCGGGCACAAAACCACTTTCCTCAGAAAGAGAGAAGTTTAAGCGATAATATGTAAGATCTTTACGATTACGAAGAATGACGAATTTTTGATCGCCGTCCTCATAAATGCCATATACGCTTAACTCATCATCACGATGAGACATCCAGAGATAATCGTAAATAGCACTCCAGAGAGCGTCACCAATTTCAACAGCATATGCATTAACCACTGGTGTTCCTCCTTCATTACTCAAAATTTCTTGCATTTTTTCCATTAAAGAATATAACTTCTATTTGAAATCATCTTCAAAAGAAAATTGTACAGGAGTAAATGAAGCTCCTTCAAAGCAAGGTTCAACATCTTCTCCTAAAATACAAAGTTTTGACATTATTGCTTCATTTATTATGAAAAACTGCGGTTTTCCATTACCATCTTTTGTCCAAAATGCATTTAAAGAATCTTCATCAAGTTCCATAGATTGATTGTTTCCTTTTTCAATTATACGTTGGGATTCTGGATATTGACCAGTCCAAATATAACCTTCAGTACAAAGATACTCATGAGGAACATCATCATCTTTAAACCATTGGAACCAAACTTTAGCATCCATAGATACAAAGCCATAGGGACGAGTAGTGTCTTTAATCTAAAATTTACCATTAGAAACATCAATTATACGATTGTGTTCTTCAAAGTCACCTTTAGATTCATTATAAAAACCAACAATTGGACACCCAGGAATACTTGCTGCTAAATCAGTAGCTGTTTCTTTCGTAATAATACTTCTATTACGATTAGCCTCTTGTCCAACATAACAAACTTTTATCATACATTTTGAAATAAGAGGATTAACCGGGGTAATTTCTAAAAATTCAATAGGCATATCATCCATATTGATACTAATATGAGCCATTTTCGATTAATCCTCCTTTCAACTCATAGATTCTTTATTCTAAATTGTTTTTTCTGATTTTTGGTCATCAGGTTTCTCTGGTCTACCTGCTTGACCTTCTGATGTATTTTGAGATTTTGATTGATTTGTTTTTCCTTTTGTGCCCAAAACATCTTCCCCATTCATGGTAGAACTCATGAGAGGAGGAATCATTAAGCGAGGCAAATCAAGAATCTCATTTTCAAAATACGCAAGATTAAATACAGAACTCTAAGCATGTCCAAGAGCCACCATAGGCATAAACTTAGACTGACCATTAGCAGTAAGTTCTTTATAATACTTTGACATATCTTTATAATTATATTGAGTAGTTTCAAGCATACAAAGTCTAAAATTAAACTTCTTATTCGTACTTTTTTTCATTACTATTTTATCAAAAAATACGTCAAATTGCAACAAAAGATTTCTCATAGTTGACTCATCGTCAAGAATAGATTTTTCCAAAGACAAATTCCCATCTGTATTAAATAGATTGCGAGAAACTCCTAATGAATTATATACAGTACGTTCAACCTTTTCTAAATCATCAGTAGAAGTAGAAGTATTCTTATCACTAATATCAATAGATTGAACATCCGCAAATGTAGTAATAACATCTACTCCAACAGCTCTACGCAACATAGCGACTGCCGTATTATGAATATCACGAGCTTCATCAACGTCAAAAATTAAGTCACCATTTTTATCCATAGGTAATTTTTGAACTAATATTTTTAAAAGTTTTTGCATCTGCTTCTTGCGGTCTAATTCTTGAGCAGCATCTAAATCAAGAATAGCTGGAAGAGCGTTAATAAATATCGGTAAATCACTACCATTAATATTAAATTTTACAGTACATGCTGGGTCAAGTAAATACCAACCATAGGTTCTACGAAATTCTGGTTCCCAAGATAAATACTCATCATCTGGACCTAATTTACCAGATTTATAAAGAACATAACCCTTTTGAAATTCTTCAGGGAACATTTTTAAAACTTTCATACGATAACCTACATCTGTAAATTTTTCATCAAAGAATGCCATATTAAATTCAATAGCAGGAGCTCCAGCAATAGAATATCTTGTTCGACAATATTCTGGTGGAAGTTCCTATACTTGAATACTATTAGAAGACTCAACTAAATATCCATAATAACATCCATATTTAACAACTTTTAAAGCAATTTCACCGCAAAGTTTTTTAATATACGAACGATCAAGATATCCAAGTATTTTAGTATATTCTTCAATTACTTTATCAGGCTTTGCATTATTGCTTACATTTTCTGGATAGATATACCAATCATATCTATAAAGAAAAGCAAAATAATTACATACTGTTTGATAAATACCACTTGCTGCATAAAAGAAATCAGAAATTAAACGAAGCTTTCTATAATCTCTTTCTACGATAGCTTTCATAATATCTCGTTTATTACAAAATGGTAAACGAGCCTAGCGCAATGTACCGAGCTCTAAAACAGCATCCTCTAATTGTTTTACACCAACTTTAATTTTACTATAATCAGTAATATTATCTTCACTTAATTGTTCAGGATTGGCATATCCAAAATTAAATAAATCAAAGCCTTTAGCGTGGATGGTATCTTGTCTTGTAGTATAAATTTCAGAATCAACTGTATCCAAGATTCCACCTCCTTAGTATCCAGCTTTTTTCATTATATAGTCATAATCAATGAGATGTTCATCTGTGTATGGAATTTCAATTAATTTAAAATCATGCAATGCGCAGAATCTTCTTTTTTTATTATCATTATATTGCTATTGGTAAAAGCCTCGCTTCCCACCAAATTTAGCACTAGGTTCATAATGTTGTTTTCCCTAATACTCAATAATAAAATCAATTTTTCCATCGTCATCAAATACAACGAAATCAAAACGAAGTGGTCGTCCATTATCACTTCGTAGAGCAGGAAAGATATACTCTTCTTCAAAAGGTAATCCTGCCTCCTATAAGATTTCTTCAATCTTAATTTCTCCTCTACTTGCTCTCATTTTCTTCCACCTCTTTTAATTACTAAACATCATATCAGTAATTTTAAATTTTTTCTTTTTCTTTTTACTTTCTTCTTCTATTTTTATATAATATAATCCATATTCAAAAGCAGAGAATTTATCCTTTTTAATTCCTTTATTTGCCTGTTTAAGAATAATATTGATGCCTTCATTTTCTTCACGTAAATTCATCATTTCCTCTTTTAATATAGAAGTTAAGGTAAATGGTTTTAAATATTCTGCCCTTTTTTCTGTAGTCATTTTCTTTCCAGCAGTTGTATCTAATAATTTTATTTTAGCAACTCTTTCATCAATTAATAATTTTACTTTGCCAGCATTTAACTAAGTTTGAGCATTAGCATGGGCTTCACTATTAATTGGCGCACTGGCTTTAATTAAATACATAGCATCTTCTTCTGTCTCATTTGTATGATATTTTTTATATTCATCTTTAGCATCTTCTTGAGTTCCTCCAAAAACGCCAAAATCAGGAAAATGTTCTCCTGTAATATCATCATTTTGAGGTTTTACCATATAATCAACAAGGCCAATACCAATGCCATTAGCATCGATTACAAGACGACGAGCTTTATATTTATAATAAAGTCTTTTTAATTTCTTAGCCTAATCTTCAAAGTGAGCATCAGAAATAGTATAAATATTAACTAATGATTTAATAGCAGGTCCCATTGATTGTGGAGTAACTTTCCATACACATACGACAGAATCACAACCTTTACGACCTACGTCAACAGAAAGAATATAATAACTATGAGTAGATGAACGACCAGAATATTCATATTCAGGCTATTTTAATATACGATGAGTATCAAATGTTTCTCCATTAAAGAAAGCATTTTCAGTAGTTCCAGACCATTTACTTTCATATTCACGTTCAAATGAAGCTTCATTATAAGTACCATCAGATTTTAGATCTTGTAAGAAAGTTTTATCTAATAATTTCATAAGAACTGGAATACGCCATGTTCCACCTAAAATAAAATATTTATCAGGTTTAGTAATCATTCCAACTAAAGTAAAAATAAGCTTATCATAAGCAAAAGTGCCTTTCCATCCTGCAGTAGTCACATATATTTGCGATTTATTTAGTGTTTCTTCTGGCTACATAGTACCATCCATACAAAGACGAGATACATTCATAATAGGGATAAGTACTTCATTAAGGATTGTACCATCAATACCTACACATTCTTCTAACAAACCACCATGACGACGCTTACCACGAGATTTTTCTGTTGCAGAGAGGTTATCAAAATATGAACCATTCTTAAACATAAAAATGCAATAATCTTTACTTATACGAGTTTTACCAGGACGTCTATCTAACTCACGATTTAGTGCAGGAACTAAATTACAAAGTTCATCAACTTTTTCTTTTATAATACCCGCAGATTGTTCTTTACCTCCTGATGCAACAAATAATTTTGCACGAGGATATAAAATACAACGAATCATAAGTGTAAGGACAGATAAGAATGATTTAGAGTATGCGCGTGGAAATACCATATAAACATATTTATAACGCATAGCCACGCGCAAAAATACTCTTTGGTAAAAATAGAAATGTAATCCACTTTCTGGAATTTCTCCATTTTCACCTGTCTATAAAAAATCAATAAACATATCAGGATATTCACGCCAATAAGCAATATATTGCCGCAAATAAGGTTTTAAAGGTTCAAGTCTTTCTTCTGAAAGACCTATTTTTTTTCTCTTAGAAGATATATCTAACAAATCTTGAAGAGCCATTATATCAAATCCTCCTCATCTAATAATGATGCTAAAAATTCTTCATCATCATCACTATCGTCTTGAATCATTTGTTTCAACTATTGGAAATCTTCATCTTCTAAGAAACTCTAATCTTCATCAAATAATTCTGCTTCAAATGCATCATCATCACCAGCCGCATCAGCGTCACGTGATTCTTCTTTTTCTTTATCTAATTGAATTTGTTTAACAGCATTTTCAATAAGATTGCCTAAATTCATTTCTTCAGTAACTAATGTACGAGTATATTTTTGGAAATCTTGAATAGTACGATCAACTTTATCTTGAGGTCCATCTGTATAATATCTTGGAATAAAGCCATCTTTTTCACAAATAGAAACAATCTCTGATATAGAATCAACAAATTCTCCATTCTCAGCCTTATTCTATGAAGCTGTAAACCTACCAGATTTCATAAGCATATCATACATTTTAATCATTTTTTGAGCGCCTTCTACATCGCCCATATCAAGAAGCTAATTTGATTTTAATGAAGTTTTACATACCAATTTAAGAGTATCTTCATGGCCAGCTCCCTAAATATCATATGAAGACATCATATCACTATAAAGCTTTTCTAGTTGAACCCATTCATCTGGCTTATAAGCCTTTCCCCATTTCATACGAAGATACAATTTATCTTCATCGGTTAATGCATCAGTAATTGATGTATCTTCTGGAACATCATTAATAGCATCAAAATAGTCTTCAGTTTCAGTAGGAGGATTAGGTTCTACTAATGGCTCTTCTGGAATTGGGAAGCTACCTTTCTCAATAGATTCAGCAATTTCAGCAGCACTAAATCCTTGTCTTAACATTGCTTCTTCTTTTTCGTGGTTTGCTTTATCTTGTAAGAATTTTGTATCAGCCCAACGATATTTTTTAAACTAATTTAATTTCATAGCAGACAAATATCGTCCAATAATAGTTGTACCTTTAATAGTTGTTGAATCTTTTCCATATCTAGATAAAAGCTAATTCCACTAATCTGGGACATAAGGAACATCACATTCCTAAAGTATCCATAAAAATGTACTTGAATCCCAGTTGTTAACGTGCATAGTTATACAATCTTTGCACTGGTCCAAATAACCATCTGGATATTTAGATAAATTATTTTATTTATAAAAATTATCTTCATTTTTTGTTGTCCTACATTTAGGGCAATATCTTTTCTTTTTTTCAGGCATATTCTTGCCCCCTTTCATAGGTTAATTAAAACAAGATGATATGACTGAAATTAAAATGCCCAACGGACATTCACTTTTTTTCTTTTAATACTATTATCCATTTTTGCCCAACCTCATTTTTTCTTATTACGGCAGCATTTACATATACTATAGAAACCATCTTTACTAGTTTTATTTTTACTGAAATAACGATTATGAGCAAGTTTAATTTCACCGCAACGACTGCATCGTTTATATTTTCCAGGGATAACCTATGTATAATACCAATTTAAATAATCATCTTCAGCCTAAGACGCAATTAAACTGGGTATTTTTTTACGCCATAAACTAGAGATATATTCAACGCTATGTTTAATACCAAATTCCTATTGAAGAATTAATTGGATATCTATGTTCTACATACCATCAATTTTACATTCTACAATTCTCTAATATAAAGGATATTTTTCTAATGCTTTATCACAAGTTCTTTCAAAATCATAAATTAGATACCACATATCATTTTCAAAAAAGCCCCAACTATCTTCTTTTAATTTTGAATAATTACATAAGATAGCTGAGCAAACAGCAGGATCTATTAAAGATATTCCTTTAGCAGAAAGAGTCCCATCTTCATTAATGGTTATTGTTTCATCTAATGGGGCTACATTTTTAGAATGAGTAATCTTTGTAAGTGTAATTGGTCTACGATACGCATTTTTTATTATATACTAATCTTTTCTTAAATCAATTAATGTACTTTTTATAATATAAGCATCTCGACCACTTGCTGTTTTTGCTTTTTGTTCCCAAAAATTAATTGCTTCGCGCAATTGTCGTAATGGCTATATTTCTTCTAAATCTTTTTTTGTTATTGTTACTTTTGGCTAAAAAATAATATTTTTATTTTCTGTTATTAAATTATATATTCCATCTTCACCATTTTCAAATTGGGATATAAGTCCTTCAAAGGAGGTTTCACGTTTATTCACTGTTGTCATTCGATTATCGGTAAGAATTTTACGCTCTTTACGTTCTTGTTTCTCCATACAAAGAATTAAATAGTCGGCTAAAATTTCTAAATATTTTTCTCCAGGGTCTGGATTTTCTTCAAGAATTTTTTTAACTAATTCATTTCTTTCTTCTGGAGATTCAAGTGTATAGTCTAATTTAATCAAACTATCAACCTCCATTTCATAACCTTATTCTATCAAAAAATTTTTTCTTTGTCAAGATTTAACAGAACTTTTGTTGATAAATTTAAAAAAATTTGCTATAATATTATTAGAAAAATAAAGAAAATATGAAATTGGGTGTAAAAAATTTTATGGGAAATGGTCCAATTGTTTTAAGTGGAGATAATTTTAAAATTTTTAAAGCTTATGAGGCTTGGGAAAATCATGTAATTAAAGACAATATTAAAGATGCTTTTAAGGAACTTGGAAAATTACATGATGAATATACTTATTATCATCATAACGATAATAAAAGTACAGCTATTATTATTGATGATATGACAGATGAGCAAAAAGCCAGGCAAAAAGAATTAGAAGAATATAGAAGTGAGTTTATGGCTAAAAGAGAAATCTGGACGGGGCAATATATATTAGATACATATGGATATAATACTTTAACCACTTTTGCCCAAAGCCATCGTCAAGGTGAAACCGCAGAAATTTATGACCGCAAGTTTTGGGAATGGTTCGAGCATGTTCTTCCTTGTGAAGGTAAAGATGGTCAATGCCAAATATTTTGCCCCAATTCCCAAGAGTGTAATAATAAAAATTGATAGGAGATTACTTCATTAAAAAAAATAAAAAAGAAAGTTGGAATAGAATATAAATGAATAAAGATGAAGAATTAAAAAAAATTAATAATATAATGTTAGCTTGGGAGAAATATGAAATTGAAAATAACATTTATAATCCTTTTCAAGAAATATATGAATCTTGGGCTAATTATACAATAGAAACTATTGATTCTAATGGATCTAAAATTTTTATTCACAAACCAAAACCAAAAGAACAAATTTTTAAAGATAAAAAATTAACTGAAGATCTTTTATCTTACACTTCTAAAAGACAACTTTGGGAAGGTCAACAAATATTAAAGACATATGGATATAATACTTTAATGGTTTTTGTTCAATTAATGATTTTTGTTCCATCTTGTAAAAAAAGTGAAGATACTGAAATCTGTAATCATGAGTTTTGGGAATGGTTTAATAATATTCCCTGGTGTGAACGTATAGGAAAAAATAGTTAATTTAAAGGAGATAATATTTTGGAACTTCTAAAAGAAAATACAACACGTAAAATTGATAGTCTTGGCAGAGTGAGCATTCCAAAAGGGATGAGAGATCGCTTGGAGATTGCTGAAGGTGATGAAGTAGAGTTTTATCTACTTAATGCCGATAATGGTGAACAATTTGTCTGTTTAACGAATCATAAGCCTGGCGCGAATAAATATGAAAATGCCGCTAAAGTATTAACAGAACTTGGTATTGATATTCCAAAAGAATTAGAAGAGAAAATGTGATTTATACTAGTTATTTTGCAAATTGGCGTAATTTTCCAATAGGCAGTTTAGAAGTAGGCGTCACCAGATAATGGGTTATAGATTAATTTGAAGGCATTGGCGCCAAGCGAAGCACTATTAAATCAATGGAAATCTAATCAAATTGATGAATTTATGTTTAAACATAAATATATAGCTGAATTAGAAGATAGAGGTTTGACACCTGCTGGAGTGTATACGCTTTTGTCTGAAATTGCGGATAAAAGAGATATTATTTTATGCTGTTATGAAAAGCCTAATGAATTTTGCCATCGACATATTTTGGCTGAATGGCTTGGAAATGGAATAAAAGAATTGTAAGCTAGCGAAGACGGGAAAACGACATAGTCTTGATAAAAAAAACGAGAGAAAACATTGACTTTTCTCTCGTTTTTATTTTTGCCCGTAATCCGAAAATGAAAATCGGTTTAGAAAGTTTTTGTGCCAGACGCTTTACTCTGCTAAAGAGCTTAAAAAATTTGTCCCAAAATACGCCCCGCCCCATCTTTTTATCTGGTAAAAAATAGAAAGCGTATTGACAAGTCTTTTCAATCAGTACAGACTATATTCTTTATTTACCCGGCATTTTTCCCGCCCTAAAAAAATTTGCCTTTTTCAAAAAAAGTGCTTGACAATTCCGGCAATCGGGTATATTATTAGCTCGCAAGCGAAAAACAAAACAAATTAACCGGGGGGCGGGAAAAACCTATGACACAATTTAACAGTTCGGCGCGCTATCTGGAAAAAAGCTCGCCTTGCATAATCTAAAGGCAATAAACCGCCATGGTCGCATATTAGAGCGACAAAACGTTGGAAAGAGGACAGTTTGAAAAGTGTTCCGCGCGCGGGAAAAACGAACACTATGCAAGTAAAAAATAACCATTAAGAAAAGGGAGTGTTTAAAAATGCTTAATGATAATATTTGTCTCTGGTATGAAAATTATACCAATTGGGAAGAACAGTACAGCATACAGGAAGAAACGGAAGTTGAACAGTACAATGATTTCTGTCATTTCCTGTACAATGAAATCGAGCAATCCGAGCTTGATATAGCTTTGACGGACACCTTGCTTGAAAAGCTCGATCCTTTGTATCCTGTTTGTAAGAGCTACGAATGCAAATGGGAAGTCGTCGACAAAATCCGTCAAGAGTATATCGACGGATTGAAATATTAATAGAAAGGAAATAAAAACCATGTTTGAAATGTTCTATCACACGTTTTACGCCGTAGTCAATAGCTATGCTGAAGCTGAAGAGCTGTTAATTGCGCGCTATGGATTCTGGAACAAAGACGACTTGTTCCTTGAGCCTATCAACCATTAATCACGCAAGGGAGAAGACAAATACAGTCTTCTCCCTGTACAATAAAGAAAGGGAGTATAAAACAATGATGAACCATAGCGATTTGACGGCGCGGAATATCCTTGATATCCTGCACGACTATCCCCATCTGTACCAGAAGGATCTAACTTTGGATGAATTCCGTGACATTGCGGAATTCATCAAGGCTTTAGCAGACGGGCACAAAGTGTCCGAGTTGTACAAGGCTTTCGAGTATTCGGCGAACGATTATGACTGCCTTTGCGGTTATCGTGAGCGCTTCCCGCTCGAAGTTACCGAGCAGGACTGCGACAACGCGTTTGATTGCGTCAAGTGGCGTGCTCAAGAGCTCGCCGAAGAAGTCTGCGGAAGTCCGTATAGCTTCTTCGCGTAAAGTCAAATATAAGGCTGTCAAGCATAACAACTTAACAGCCTTACAATAAAAACAAATATATAATATGGAGGATTGAAAAAATGAAAACCACGACTAATCTTTTTAACTATGTCGATATGCTCCGTCTGCAGGACGATGCTGTCAACAAAATCGCCCTGCAGGACTTCACGCTGGACGAGCTGGTTGACTTTGAGAGCTTCCTTGTGACGCTTGGTAAAGCTTATAGCACTCCTAATATCGACGAGCTTCACCGGGATTTCTGCTACTATGCTAACCAGTATGAGATGAAATCCACTCAAGCTTCTATGGATGAAATTGAGCACGCTGATTGGCTCGACGCGGATTTCATGGCTCTGAAGCTTCAGGTTGAAGCCATGGCCGCAACCTTGGTCTTTGACACGGCCAACGGGTTCTTTAGTGAGGTGAGGCGCTAATATAGCGCCTTGCCTTTCAAAATAAATTTAAAAAGGAGTTACTATAATGATTAACATTCGCTCTATCCTCAGACTTCGCGATAACGACGGGTTGACTCTTAAAGCTGGCAGGCCTATCGTCTATAAAACTGGGTGGCAGGTTGCTACCGAGGGCATAGCGACCACCAGCGCACGCGAAGCGATTAATGCCGTTAAAGCCTATAACGGCGACTGCGGCATCTGGTTTTCCGATTCAGTTTATTATATCGACAAGAGTCATCGCGTTAATACCAAGCGCGAGGCGCTTGAAATTGGTCGAGCGAATAATCAGATTTCTATTCTTCGCTGGCGTGATATGGGCTTAGTGTACTGCTAAGCCCATATACAAAAATGAAAATCAAAAAGGGACTGTTACGTATGGGCTTAGCGATACACTAAGCCCATATTCAAAAATGAAAATAAGAAAGGGACTGTTAAGATGAAATACATCGCTTATATCGCGTCCGGAGAGATTCTGGAATGCGACAATTTCAAAACCATTTTTAAGGCTGCCCGCTTCCACGTTCGTGATAATGGGCAAGCCGCAATTATATGCACCAAGAGCACGGGGAAACCTGTCCTCTATATGCTTGACATGTTCGGCTTGTTTTCTGCTTTCAGCCCTGCGCAGCTCCACCCTAATGTGCGCAAACTGTGCGAAGCTGCATTTTCTATCTACGGATATGAATGCAACCTTAACGCGATCAAGGCAGATTAAATTCTGTCTTGATTTTTAAAAAGGGACTGTTAGAAGAAAGGAAAGTGTGCATATGTTCATCGCTTTAATCTTAATGTATCTTGTGCTTGATGTTGCTGGTTTTTAAAATCTATATAACAGTTTCTTTCTGTTTAATAAACAGAAAGGGACTGTTATTATATATATTTTATTTCTATTTAAAAAATAGAAAGGGACTGTTATTATATATATTTTATTTCTATTTAAAAGATAAGAAGAAACTGTTATCATATATATTTATTTATTTCTATTCAAAAAACAAAAAGGGACTGTTATATAAAATTAAGAATTAAAAAAAAAAAAAAAAATATAAATGAATTTTTAAAAACATTTCATTATAATAATCGTCGGGCCGCGATCCAACGCCGCGGCCCGTCTTTTGCTTTAGCGCGCTAAAGCGGTAAATCGTTAGCGTTTTAACGCGCTAAAGTACTAAATCATTAAATCCCGAAACTTTAGTACGCTAAAGCATTAAAGTGTTAAATTTTGAAACTTTAATTCGCTAAAGTGCTAATACTTTAGCGTACTAAATCGTTAATTTCATAAAGCCCCCTTTTTCGCTTTAATTCGCTAAAGCGCTAATTTGCTAATGATTTAATGAATTAAAGTGTTAAATCATTAAATCCCGAAAGACTTTAACGATTTAAAGCTTAAAACTTTAGCTCTTTAAACTATTAAACTTTAATGATTTAAAGAGATACCCGGTTAAATCATTAAAGTTATACAATTAGTAATCTTTAATGATTTAAAGTATTAAAAGATTGTTAATTAAATAACTAACACACTTTAAGACACTAAATCATTAAATAGTTACAATTCCGTTACAACCAATGACGACCGGTTTCACTTCACCACGCTAAAGTGCTAAATTATTAGCGATTTAATTCATTAAAGTGCTAATGTATTAAATTCCTATTATTTTAGTAGGAATTTAATACAGTAAAGTGTTAAAGATTACTATTTGTATACTTTAATGCAGTAAAGTGTTAAAGATTACTATTTGTATACTTTAATACAGTAAAGCACTAAAGATTGTTAAAAAATAAACTTTTGAACAATTTGTTAAAAATTAGTTAAATCCCTCTAACCGGAGATTGTTAAAAAATAAACTTTTGAACAATTTGTTAAAAATACTTAAAAATATTAGTTAAATCCCTCTAACTGAAGATTGTTAAAAAATAAACTTTTGACTAATTTGTTACAAAATGTTTACATAGAAGTTACTTTTTGATAAAATGAATATTTATTTATTATATTCATTTCTAAAAAACAGGGAAAAATGCTATTATACTATATAAAAGAACGCGAACATAGGCAACAACAAAATTTTTTTTGCTATTTTTAATTATAAAAAGATCAAGTTTTGCCTCAAAAAAGTGTCTTTTTCAAACTTTTTAATGCTAAAAGAGCAAAATGCACAAAAACAGCTATGTTTAATAAGCCACATTTTGTGCAACTTGCGGATTGTAAAGTCGGTGTTTTTTGTGGTATTATTAGCTCGCAAGCGAAAAACAAAACAAATTAACCGGGGGGCGGGAAAAACCTATGACACAATTTAACAGTTCGGCGCGCTATCTGGAAAAAAGCTCGCCTTGCATAATCTAAAGGCAATAAACCGCCATGGTCGCATATTAGAGCGACAAAACGTTGGAAAGAGGACAGTTTGAAAAGTGTTCCGCGCGCGGGAAAAACGAACATTATGCAAACATTAAACCATTACGCAAGGGAAAAGACAAATAAAGTCTTTTCTCTTGAACAATAAATGAAATGAGGGTAAAAGAAATGAAAAAATTTATCTACAGTGTTGGGGCTTTTGAGTTCGTCGATACTGTGCCTTTTGGCCCGGCATGGAAAGAGGCAAAAGCAAAAGCTGCTGAACTTCATGCCGCTGTTTACCGGCAGACCATTAAGGGCGAGGATGAATCCCGCTATGAAGTATATACCACGGCTGGCGTATTCCTTTATGTTGAATATGTAAAACCGGAAATGGTAAAGATTTTTTAAGGGGGAGACAGAAAATGTGGTTTATCCTTAATGCAAACACGGAAGAAACCATAGCTATGACAGCTTATAAAGACGCCGCTGAAATTATCGCGGCGTCTTTTCCTACTGAATGTATTATCCGCTGGTCTAATATCAGCTATGGCCGCAAAGATCTTATGCTCTTTACGGAACAAAATAAGAGCGCTTGTGCATAAAGCAAGCGCTCTAAAATAAAACATAGAAAGGAATATTAAAATGGTACATTATAGCAGTCTTAAAGCCATTGACATTATGGCAATTCTCCGCGACTATGACAAAATCGTGGATATGGATGTAACTCTCAATGAATTGAGGGACGTAGCTGAGTTTATTAATGTTCTTTGCAACAATGATAAACTCTATAACGAATTCGTGGAATCCGCAAATAACTATGACTGTCTTTGCGGCTGGAACGAGCGCGAGCCGTTGGAAGTCACTGAGCAGGACTGTGAAGACGCTTTTAACTGCGTCAAGTGGCGAGTGCAGGAGCTTGCGGAAGAGGCTTGCGGAAATCCATATAACTTCCTTGCTCAGTGAAAATCAGATATAAGGCTGTCAAGCATAACAACTTGACAGCCTTACAACACAAAAGAAAAGGACGGATAAAGAAATGGCTTATACAAAATACGTTATCAAGAATACTAACACCAATGAGTTTATGGTGTGTTATCGCGAATGCCTGACGGACGGGATAGCGACGGGACGGCTCTATAAAACCTTTGAAGAAGCTTATAAAGTCGCTAAAATCTATGGATCTGGACGCGAGCCTATAGATGAGACCAGCCACCACTAAACAGGGTACTTTAAAGGGGCTTTAAAAATTTAAAGCCCCTTTAACTCGAATAAAACAATATAGAAAGGACTTATGAAAAAATGAAAACTAACAGTAATCTGTTTAACTTTGTGGATATGCTCCGCCTGCAGGGCGATGCCGTTAACAAGATCGCCGCGCAGGACTTCACCCTTGACGAGTTGGTTGAGTTTGAAAACTTCCTTGTGACGCTTGGTAAAGCATATGGCGCCACTAATATCGACAAACTCCACCGGGACTTCTGCTACTATGCCAACCAGTTTGAAATGAAAACCGCCCAAGCTTCTATGGACGAGATCGAGAATGCTGATTGGCTGGATGAAGACTTCCTTAACCTGAAACTTCAGGTTGAAGATATGGCTGCCCTCTTGGTCTTCAATACGGGTAATGGCTTCTTCTCCGAGGTAAGGCGCTAATATACAGCGCCTTACCTTTCAAAACGAAATTCAGAAAGGGACTGTTACAAATGATAAATATTCGATCGATTCACAAGCTCAAAAATAATGATGGTTTGACTTTGAAAAACGGGAAGCCCACTGTGTATAAAACCGGTTGGCAAGTCGCTACTGACGGCATAGCGACTACGGATCCTCGTGAAGCAGCTTTCAAAAACAACGGATATGAATGCTATATCAATGCAATCAAGGCAGATTAAATTCTGCCTTGATTTTTAAAAAGGGACTGTTAAAGAAGGAGAAAGATATATATATGTTTATTGCTTTAGTTCTGATGTATCTTGTACTTGATGCTGTTGGTTTTTAAAAGCTATACATATAGTCTCTTCCTATTTAAAAAATAAGAAGAGACTATATATTTTTTTTTTTTTTTTATTTAAAAAATAAAAAGGAACTGTTAAATAAAATTAAAAAATATAAATGAATTTTTAAAAACATTTCATTATAATAATCGTCGGGCCGCGATCCAACGCCGCGGCCCGTCTTTTGCTTTAGCGCGCTAAAGCGGTAAATCGTTAGCGTTTTAACGCGCTAAAGTACTAAATCATTAAATCCCGAAACTTTAGCGATTTAAAGTGCTAACGATTTAACGTACTAAATCGTTAGTTCCATAAAGTCCACTTTTTCGCTTTAATTCGCTAAAGCGCTAATTCGTTAGCGATTTAGCGCGCTAAAGTGGTAAATCGCTAAATCCCGAAAGACTTTAGCGATTTAAAGTTTAAAACTTTAGCAATTTAAAGAAATACCCGGTTAAATCATTAAAGATTACTATTTGTATACTTTAACGATTTAAAGTATGATTTGTGCATTTTGACGAAAAAGGATTGATATTCATTTTTTATGAATCTATATTCATTCTCAAATGAATATAGATATAATACACAAAAATTAGCTTTAAAATTCGTTTATCTTTGTGCATTATGCCCCTTGCAATCAGATTTCTGATATGCTATAATACAAATGTCCCAAGGGACAGGGCATTGATTCCAGCCCGGGAAATCGAATGAATTTTGGAGGTAAAAGAAATGGAATTCTACAGCATGGAGAACTTTGAAATTATGGCCGATCTTGTTGAGGACTATAACGAATGGCTTGATTTTGAAGCTGATATGGCTACTAACCCATATGAAAGTTGAGTGTCAGCAAAAGCCGCTGATACAACAAATATCAGCGGCTTTTACGGGCATTCAGCCCTAATAAATACATAAAGGAGAATTTCCAAATGAAAACCCTGTATACCGTCACCGATCTTTCTATCCAGTTCAGCAACGAACTTGTCACCGCCAAGAGAGAACTTGAAAACGCCGAAGATGCTGAAGATGCTGCATATGTCAAGTATGTTGAAGCAGAATCCAATGTAAATATCTCGAAAGAAGATTTCGATATGGCATACGATCTTTATGAATCGGCTTCTGATAAGAAATCTTGGATTGAAGCCAAGCGTGATTCTCTTGTGATTATCAATCATCTTCTCAAACAGCTTGAAGAAGAGATTGAAAATCTTGAATATGCCGAACGGGAATTGACGAGCCGCCATTAAGCGGCTCTCATATGAAAAAATTTTAGAAAGAAAAGAGGAATGAATTAAAATGGTTATTGCGCTGTTATTCTTCTATATACTCCTTGATATGGCTGGTTTTTGAAGTTTTATTTTTAGAATCCATGTCTCTTAAATAAAAGCTTTAAGAGACATGAATCTAATAAAATTATTAAGATACCACATTCATATATAATAATTCTAATAATAATACAATAAAGAAAGGATAAATGAAAATGACCACATCTGAAATTATAGATCGTTACAATTGGAATGAAGCAGAAATTGAAACTCTCAAAAAATATGGTATAGACAAAATTTATGAAATTTTTGAAGAGTTAGATGATAATACCTTTGATCATTTAGATATGTATTATATGGGATGGCTATTTGGTGAAACCCCCAAAGCTCGTCTTAATTATTGGATGAAAAAAACTAATATCACTTTAGAAATGCTAAATATTTATTTTACTTTATAAGAAAGAATTTTTTAATTCTTTCTTATAAAAAAATTTCAATATTTTTAAGTCGAGATTTTTTTCTCGACTTTTTATTTTTTAAAAATTATATTTAAAATATTTAAAATAAATATTATATTTAAAAAATAAAAAATAATAAAAATGTTTGCCCGCACGTGACCTGGCGCCACGTGCGGAGTTTAAGACAATTAAGGTTCCGCCACTTTTTTGAAACAAAAGTTTGTGCAATTTGCACAATAACATTTTTCCCATTTTTATCTTGACAAAACATCCGGACTGTGCTATAATACAGACAGAAAGAGAAAAGAAAAGGAGATACCACAATGATTAATATTCGCTCTATCCTCAAGCTCAACAACAATGACGGACTGACCCTCAAGGCTGGCAAGCCTATCACTTACAAAAGCGGTTGGCAGGTAGCTACTGAAGGCGTAGAGTGCAAGACCGCAAGGGAAGCAATTAACGCCATCAAAGCTTACAACGGTAACTGCGGCGTGTGGTTTGCTGATGGGGTTTACTACATCGACAAGAGCCACAGAGTAAACACGAAACGCGAAGCGCTCGAAGTCGGCAAAGCCCACAATCAGATCTCAGTGCTTGGCTGGCGTAACATGGCTTTAGCGTATTGCTAAAGCCTTTTCTTTTTTCTTATGAAAAAATAAAAAAAAATGCTTGACAAATCGCCCAGACTGTGCTATACTATAACCAGAGAGAGGGAAGGAAAACCCAAACAAACCGGAAAGGAAAAAAGAAAATGATGTATGTAATGAATTCTAACCAGTATGATAAGTATGTCAGCATGTTGGAGTATCTGCAAGAGACCTACTTTGGAGATGATGATCTGTTACAGAGATTAGAGGACATCCTTGAAAATGTCGCTATTGAGGACTAATAAAAAAGTCCTCAATTTTTTTATAAAAAACTCTTGACAGAATACCTTTTCCATGCTATAATACAATCACAGGCAGAGAGATGCCGCACTCGGGCAGCAGAGGGGAAGGATTGACTTAAAAGTTACAAAACAGTAACAAAAAATTTTTCCAAAAGAGATGAAAAAAATGCTTGACAAATGCGCCCGAGTATGCTATACTATAATCACAGAAAGGGAAGGAAAACCCAAATAAAACCGGAAAGGAAGAAAAAAATGGAAAACAACAAGATTATTGAAAAGGTTGAAGCTCTTGTTGATGGGCTTGGCGAGGCACTGGAATTCACTTTCTTTGACCTCCTTGACACTGACCAGAACGCGGCGGCGGCTTTCCTTGGTGTCACCTATGAAGAATTAACAGTTTGGATAGAGGCCGACACATTGGCAATGTAATTCTAAAAAGTAGCAAAGAAATTTGCTACTTTTTTATTGCTTATACATATCGTCGGCCCCGATAGACGGCCGAAAAATTATAACATACCAGTCGCAAAAAATCAAGAGAAAATTGAAGAAAAAAATAAACAAAAAAACCCAACCCCGAAATATGTATTTTGTGTATTTTGTCAATAGACAAATGCGCCCGGGTATGCTATAATACATACAGAAAGAGGGAAGGAAAACCGACAAAACCAGAGAGGAAGAAAGAAATGGAATTTTACAGCATGGAACAGTTCGAGATTATGGCCGACGCTCTTGAAGATTATCAGGAGTGGTTGAACTTTGAAGAGGACATGAAGTCCAATCCTTGGGGCTAAAAAAGCCCCAAGGAAATCAAAAAAACACTTGACAAACCGGATAGAATCTGTTATAATGTAATCACAAAAGAGAAAAGGAGATAAAAAATGAAGCGTGAACAGTATTACAAGAACAAGAGAACCGGCGAGCGTACCGAGAGTCACAAACAGGCTATGGAATGGTACAGGGGCAAGGACGAGATTGAAGTCTGGTACTTCTCCGAAACGCTGAATGAATGGCTTTGCGGGATTGAGTGGGTTTGGTAAGCCCACTCTTTTTTAATAGCCGAGTTAGACATCTCTAACTAATAGGCGACCTTCCCCTCCTCTCTTCCGGATGGTAGCTCTCTCTCCACACTCTTATTGTAGCATAACCCGGGCAAAATGTCAACACTTTTTTACGAAAAAAATAAAAAAGTTTTTCTTGACAACTAAACCGCAATGTGATACAATACCAATAGAAAGAGTAAAGGAGCACAAAACAATGACTATCAGACAGGCAACCGAAGAAGATACAATCCGCATTATTCGCGCGATTCAGAATAAGCACATGGATTATAACACGACTGCCGATGTGCGCGAGGATGTAAAAAATGGCTATCTGTTTGTGGCAGAAGAAAATGGTAAATTGCTTGGTTCTGTAGCTGTATTTTACAAGCCCCATCGTGGTTATCATGCTATTACAAGAATGTGCGTGTATTCTAAGAAATCTTGCGGAAAAGGTGTTGCTTCTGCTCTGGTTGGCTATGTGCTTTCTCTTGGCTTGGGTGAATACGGTGCTACCCCTTGGAATGATAACCCTGCTATGTGCCACATTTTTGAAAAGTATGGTTTTGAATATCAATACACATTTAACACTTTTTATAAATTTTATAAAAAAAATGCTTGACAAATCCGGACACTCATGCTATAATACAGATAGAAAAAGAAAAGGAGATAAAAAATGAAGAAAGTTAATCTTTGGAAATCCACCATCACAAATGCAGTATACGAAATGCCAATTGATTGGCTCCCGCGTTTCGGTGGTTGGGAATTGGTTGGCACTATTGAAAAGGGAAATTAAAAAGTTTCCCTTTTCAATAAAAAAAATACTTGACAAGCTAAACTTTTAATGGTATAATACAATCAGAAAAGGAAAAGGGGATAAAAAAATGGACACGATTGAAATGCTCGACAAAATGCTCGAAGGTGCGACAGTTCTTGAACAGAGAGCGCACAGAATCAGAACTCTTCACTACCTGCTGATTAAGCAAAATGCAGACAGAGACATGGTAAGCGACGCAGTTGAATGGATGACACATTCAGACTTAACCGCCGAACAGATTATGGCTCTTGTGAATGAGGAATAAAAAGAAAGAGAAGTTAGAAACTTCTCTTTCTTTTCTTAAAAAGGAAAATGCGGTTTTCCTGCTCGACCGTCCGGACAGATTTAGACCATGCCATCCGGATTGACCGGGAAACCGCCAGCCCCGAAATCGTGCGAGACTTTAGCGATTTAAAGCGTTGAAGAATTTTTCGACAAACATTGTTAAAAAAATAACAAAACATTTTTTCACGAAAGTGCTTGACAAATCCGGTCGTTTGTGCTATACTCTAATCAGAAAGAGGGAGGGAACCCGGTGAGCGCCGAGACCTAAGCCGAAAGGATGTGCCCAGAGGCAAGCCACGGAAGGGCCGGAAGGATTCCCAGCCCAAAAGAAGAAAGGAAAGGTAAAATAAAATGGCTGGAATTACAAAGTATGAGAGACTGCGTAGACAATACGGTGAAGGTGCCATTTTAATGGTGCATCATGTACGAAATAAATGGAATAACTATTTCTTTCGTAGTGATTTAACTACTCAGACGATGGAACAGTTTATTGCTACTATTGGCAAAGCTGAAAACTACGAGCCTATCAGAACTTACTATGTTTCTTTAAAAGAGCATCAGGAAGAATGGGAGCATGCCCAGTATTTTCACGCACAGGTTGATGAACCACAAAAAGATAAAATTAAGTGGAATTAAAAAAAGTGCTTGACAAACCGGATAATTGGTGCTATAATACAGACAGAAAAGAAAAGGAGATAAAAAAATGAAAATTGTTATTGTGAAGGATAGTATCGTCTCTTTGGAGAATGTCCGCCGCGTAGACAAAAAGGAATCCCACAACAAGAAAGAAAATCACTACATTGTGGTTACTTATTGCGACAAAGAAAGCGAATGGATTTCTTTTGACTATGCTGATAAAGAGTATTTTGAAGCAGTCTTTCAGGGCATCGGCGCAAAGCTCGCGCAAAAAGAGGACTAAAAAAGTCCTCTTTTTTATAAAAAAATGCTTGACAAACTGGGCGGCATCTGCTATAATACAATCAGAAAGAGAAAAGGAGATACAAAGCAATGAAGAACTACAATGAAATGTCTCGCGGTGAACTGCGGCGGCAATTGGACCAGATTGACTATGACCTGCGCAACTTCCCCGGCATGAGCGAGATTGAGAAAGACCGTCTGACCTATGAACGAATGAAGGTTAATGGCACTCTACTTCGTAAAATTGCCACACTGCTGGATGAATGCGATGAAGAGGCTTGAACAATCAAGCCTCTAATTTTTTATAAGAAACTCTTGACAAACCGCCCGGGTTATGCTATAATACAATCAGAGAGAGGGAGAAACCGCACCGGGGCAGTGGAGGGGAGACCCTACCCAAAATGTTACAAAATAGTTACAAATATTACGAAATAAAGTCGTTGACATAATACAAAAATTATGGTAAACTATAATCACAAAGAGAAAAGGAGAGATAAAAAGATGCCTGTTGAAAACCCTCTGTCCTATGTTGTTCTGCTAATCCTGTTCATTGTTGCCGCTATTTTCCTTTTTAGGGCTTGCGTCAATGCGAAAAATAATAACGATGATGATGATTGGTGGGAAAAATAATGCTTGACAAATAAAAGAAAGTATGGTATAATTCCAATAGCAAAAAGAAAAGGAGAATAAATTGATGAAACTGAGTAAAAAAATCGAGCTGGTATTTATGCTAATAGTTTCTTATGTGCCGATGATGCTCTATATATTCTTTTGGGATGGAGCCCACGGTGTTATAGAAGCGGCTCGTTATACGCACCAAGATATAAAAAGAATTTTCTTTTAAAAACTCTTAAAAAAATAAAAAAGGGGCTTGACATTTCAAGCCCCGGGTGGTATAATACAAACAGAAAGAGGAAAGAAAAGGAGATAAAAAAAATGAAAACTAATCTGACAGCCCACGCAAGATTTGACCGCATGACCCGCATCGAGTACATCATTGATACCATCGGCATCGGAGAGGTAATTGCTGAATGTGCGATTCATGACCAAAGAGGCGGGTATAGAAGATTGACCTCTACTGGTGTGATTATTGTTGTAGCAAATGATAAGCACACAATTATTACCGCCTTTATTGCTGAACCGAGGCAAGCCGCCGCTGTGTACCTTGAAGATAAAAAAGTACGCAAAATGCCCGACAATCTTTATAATCGTATTAAGAAAAACGAATATTATCAGAAGAATCAGCCCCGTGATTAAAAAATCACAGGGTTGATTTTTTAAAAAAATTTTGTTATAATAATTATAGAAAAAGAGAAAAAGGAGGCCGAAAAGTATGGATTTGCTACTGGTGAAAGCATTGCTTTACATCGCTAAATACTGCGTGATGTAGTAGAATTGTAAAGAATGCAAAATCCGTGCGTTTTGTGGTAAATAGCCCACAGAATGGTAAAAACGGCGACCATCGTCCCACCCGGGGCAGGTCGAACTTTAGCACAGTAAAGCATTGAAGTATTTTTTGGCAAAGGCTTGTCAATCGTCCGAGCGCAAAAAAATCACAAAATAGGGCTTGACAAGTCTTTTATTCTATGATATAATGTAATCACAATAAAGGAAATGAGGTATAAAAAAATGTACGAAGTAATTTTTGACGATTTTGTTCATGGTGAAATCTCCGAGACTTTCGATGACTGGGACAGTGCCGCGGAATACTGGCAGTCCTATGCCGACACAGAGACTTGTGTGGGTGGGGAACTGGTTGACCGCTCCACTGGTGAGGTCATTTGGTCATTTGGGGAGGAGGGCGACAGATGAAAAAGATTATCGCGCTTGTACTTGTCTTGCTGACAGCATGGCTGTTATGTGGTTGTAACAAGACAATATTTGATACAACCTATACCTTTAACTATGCCTTTGTTTCTCTGCCTGATGGGTCTTGTGTAGACGGCCCCATCCGAGCATGGAATGACTGGGAAGACAGTGACATGCTACAGGTTACTTTTTCAGATGGTACAGTTTATTATACTCATTCAAGCAACATCGTTTTAGTGGCGGGGGATTAAAAATCCTCTGCCACTTTCAAAAATAGTTCTTGACAAACTACTAAAAGTATGATACAATACCAATAGAAAAAGAAAAGGAATTGATAACAATGACACTTTATACGATGATTGGCATCCCCGGCTCTGGCAAGTCAACCTTTGCCGCTGACCATCCCGAATGCGTTGTAGTAAGCACTGACGCAATTCGTAAAGAATTATTCGGGGATGAGAGCGACCAGAGACGCGGCGATCTTGTTTTTAAGATTGCGTATGAGCGATTGGAACAGGCGATAGAAGCTGGACAAGATGTCATCTTTGACGCGACGAATCTTCACAGAAAGTACAGAAAAACGCTCTTTCAGCGTTTTCCTAATGTAGAACATGTTGCAGTCTTTGTCAATACCCCTGTGAATGAATGTTTGAAGCGCAATGCTCAGAGAGAGCGGACTGTCCCCGCGTCGGTGATTCGGCGCATGTCCTATCAAATGGACAAGCCGAGTCTTGAAGAAGGTTTTTCAAAAATTATCGAAATTTCTTAAAAAAGTGCTTGACAAATAACCCGGCCTGTGTTATACTACATACAGAAAGAGGGAAGGAAAACCGACAAAACCAGAAAGGGAAAGAAAAAATGAAGTATAGCTGGGAAGAAATGTATGAGATGCTGGCCGACTATATTGGTGTGAGTGATGAAGCGCTTCAGGTTGCGTGCGCTGTCGGTGGATGTAATGAAGAGACGATGGAGCGAGTGCTGTTCTACTTCACGGGCTGGAGATCCTTCGAGGGTTATCTGGGAGAGCTGAATGAAGATGATGAAGAAGAGGAAGATTAAAAATCTTCCTCTTTTTTTATAAAAAGGTCTTGACAAACCACCCGGGTTATGCTATACTATAGTCACAGGCGGAGGGACGCCCCACCCGGGGAGAGGAGGGGGGAGACTGACTTAAAAGTTACAAAATGGTAACAAAAAAGTCTTTTGAAAAAAATAAAAATAATACTTGACATTTCCCCGGTTTTGTGATACTATAATACCAGAGAGAGGGAGAAACCCTCCAAGAGAAAAGGAGAAAAGAAAAATGAAAAAAATCGAACTTGACAACATCAACTACCTGCGCTCCGAAGTTGCTTACAATGAAGCCGAATTGAAAAAGGCGATTGAAGCAAAAGCCCGCAAACGTTCCGAGTCTGGACTGAAAAAGGCCGATGAGGAAATCGCCCGCATTGAGAAATGGAAGGCTCGCAATGAGGCAAGGCTGGCCACGTATGAAGCCGAAGCCGAAGAAGCCAAGAAACTGGCGGCGGCTGGTGGCGAGATTGTGCTGGCTCGCGTGTGGCTCGATGACTATGGACAGACGGACAGCAAAGTCAATCGGTCTAAATGGGATTCGCTGGAAGAAGCCGAAGAAGAATACAACAAGATTAAGCATGGCAACGGTGGCTACGTTAAACTGTGGATTGAAGTCCGCGAGACTGGCGAGTTTGAGCGCATTAAAAAAATCCACGCTGAAATTGAAAAACTCGAAGCTGAGCTGAGAGAGCTGGGCGGGGATGATTAAATCCCCGCTTCACTTTTTGCCCGGGCATCCGTCACAACCGTGGGCAGTCCGAAAAATTATACCACAGCCCGTCTGAAAAATCAAGAGGAAAAATGCACAAAAATCACACAAAAATTAAACTCCCATTTTGTGCATTTTGCGAATAGACAAACCCGGTTTTATCTGCTATAATGTAGACACTGAAAGAGATAAGAAAGGAAAGATAAAAATGACTAACTATCGTGAAGATTTAATCAACCGTATGACAGCAATCTATGGGCTTGAGAATCCCATCGTGGTTGAGTTTTGTCGCCTGTGCGAAAGACTGGATGATACCGACTGGAATAACACAACCCTGCGAATTTTGGTTGAAGCCCATGAAGCTGAACCGTATCTTAAAGAGGATTTTTAATCCTCTTTTTTTTACCGTCAGCCCCGAGTGATGGTCGAAATATTATACCACACCGCACCGCAAAAAGTCAAGAGAAAAATTGCACAAAAATACATAAAATTCAATCTCCCATTTTGTGCAAAATACCATCTTGCATTTCCCGAGGAATGTGGTATAATACATACAGAAAGAAAAAAGAAAGGGGAACAAAAAAATGTATGAAGTTGGAATTTTCACCGAGGGCAAGGGCTGGCAGAGCTGGCGCGTAGATGGTTGCGAGGCCGCTTATGAGGCTTACCGCAGGGCTTGCGATCTCTGCGAGGCGGTTGGGGCTATCAATGCCGCCATTTGGGACGCTGAAACCTATGAGGTTTTGGCTGACCTCTGCGGAGAGGAAGATTAAAAAATCTTCCTCTAAATTAAAAAAATGCTTGACAAAGCGCAAAACCTGTGCTATAATAAAGACACCAAGAGAAGAAAAGAAAGACACTCAGTAGCTATGCCCTTGCGGTAATGCCCTTGGGATGAGGATGAAAAGTCACTCGGAGTAATTCTTCTCTTGGTTTCTTTTTATATTCGATTAACTTTGACACTTTAAATCGCTAAAGTTCGCTCGACCGCCCACACGTGCTTTATCCGTGCTCGGAAGCAAAAATTGGTTTGGAAATTTTTAATGTAAAAGTTCAAAAAAATACTTGACATTGGCTCCCGGATGGTGTATAATACAGACAGAAAGAGAAAAGGAGATAAAAAAATGGCTACTTTAAAAATCACCTATATCAACAACCGCACCGAGCGCGTACAGTTCAAGACCCTGTGGGCTGCCAATATCAAGGCCCAGGACTGGATGGCCCAGAACCCCAACATCACCGTCATCGAAATGCTTGACAACGGTGTCCTCCATACCACCTTTAGGCGAAAGGGCTGAGCCATCAGCCCTTTATGCTTTTGCCCGGCCGCTTCCCAACGCAGCGGCCGGAATTTCACTTTAACACGCTAAATCAAAAAATTATGATAAATTGATGGCAAAAAGTTACAAAATGATAACATCCCGAAAAAGTTCATAAAAATGGTGATTTTGACGTTTTTTAAAACCCAAAAATTAGGAGGTTGAAAAATAGCCAAAATCGCTGTTTTTATGAACTTTTTGAGCCTTTTCCATTTTCCTCCAAAAGGCAATAAAAAAGGACGGCGCAAAAGCCGCCCTTTTTTAGAGGGTCACCGCCTCGCCCTTGTAGGTGAGGAGCAAGGCCTCATGGCCACCCTTGACCCACTGGCGGGTGTTCTTAGGGTCATCGTCTACCAGCACGCCATCCTCGCGGATGTAGTCAACCTTGCGGCCATAGCCGACGATGCAGATGAAGTGCTCGACGGTCATCTCGGGGATGTACTTGGCAAGCCAGTCAAGCTTACCCTGCCGGGCATCCTCATTGGCGGCCTTGGTGAGGATGTACACCAGAGCACCAGCGGCGATGAGGTTGCGCACGGTCTTGACATTCTCAACGAATGGGGCGAGGTTTGCGAGGTAGTCACGGCTGAGAGCCTGTGCCCGTTCGGTATAGGTGGAGTGGAAGTCGGCCAGAACGCCGTCCATGTCGAAGTAGTAGGTCATTGAAGTATCCCCTTTCTTGTCTCTTTCTGATACTGATTATACAGGATAGACCGGGAAAAAACAAGTGGCAAATTGCACAAGAATGAAAAGATTTTAATTATGCTTTTTGTTAAAAAACACAACACTAAAACCGGGCAAAATCTCTTGACATTTTACAAGTTATCGTTTATAATTGACTCAAGAAAAGAGAAAAGGAGATAACAAAATGAAGACTTTCTTTGAGCGCACCCCTGCTGAGCAGGAAATCATCACCAAGGCCTACGAGTTCGAGGTCGCGGCCATCGAGGCCGAGAGCACCGAGCGCAACCCCTATATCGAGGCCGTCAAGGCCATGGGGCTGTGGGAAGCCCTTAACGAGGCTTTGGAAATGGCCTATAGCCATTCCTAAAAGTCCAGACTATTGGACACTCATTGGAATATAATAAAAGCACAAAGGAAAAGGAGATTAAAACAATGTACGAATATGAAATCATCTATAAAGCCACTAATGAGCACGACTTCCTGTATGGCTACAGCCTGCGGGACTTGGCTCGGCGATATCCCGAGATTGACCCCAGCACCTACACGGTCATACGTCGAGAATACATCGACTAAGCAAGGCGAAATGCCTTGCTTTTATTCATTTTATATAGAAAAAATGAATAGGGCTAAAAAGTTCTGGAAATTGGCGATTTTGACCATTTTTCAAACTGGTATTTTTAGGGTTCGAAAAACGGTCAAAAGTGGCAATTTTATGAACTTTTGGCGGGCCGCACACCAGCGATGCGGCCCGTTTTTCGATTTAGCGCGCTAAAGCACTAATTCGCTAGCGATTTAGCGAACTGAAGTGTTAAATCGCTAAATCCCGAAACTTCAATTCGCTAAAGTGCTAAATCCATAAAGTTAAATATATCTAACTTTATCTCGGTAAAGTGCTAAAGTTAAATATATCTAACTTTATCTCGGTAAAGTGCTAAAGATTGTTAAAAGGTTGTCAAAGTTCATAAAAATTTTACATTTGATCGAAAAAAGCAGAAAGCGTCATTCCGCCGCTTGTTAAAGTTTTGACAGTCTTGACAAAAATTAAACCTGCTTCAAAAGTGATGAAAAGCGCGAAATTTAGGCAAAAAACACGGTTTTCTGGCTCTAAAAGTTCGTTGAAAAAAATCTGAAAAAATCGAAAAAAGTAGTTGACAAAACCGGACGGCGGTGCTATACTATAATCACAACGGGGGCGATAAAGCCCCGAAAGAAAAGGAGAGTAAAAAAATGGAAAACACTGCTATGCACGCCTATCTGGCCACCGAGTACAACCGCCTTGCCTACACCCACAACTATATCTTCGGATATGCCATTAAAGGTGTGGTATATGCGGCCCGTGTTATGGACGCCCGCGAGATTCTGCCCTATATCGCCACCCTCGACCGTGCAAGTACCAAGAACGGCGGCACATATTCCATCAAGTACAAGCCCAATATGGACAGGATCGCCGTCATTATGAGCCATGCCGCGGAAATCCGTCCTATTTGCACCGTGGACTATATGGAACAGATGTTCAACAATTCCAAGCTGAACCGCGGCCAGATTTTCGAGGCCATGGTTATCGACTCTTGGCATGGCCAGCGGGTTGGCAAGAAGAACGCCAAATTCACCGATTGCGGTGATATGGTGGTCGATGGTGTCCACTATCAGGTGAAGTTTAATAAGGCAACCTTCACCGACGAGCGGACGCTCCACCACCTCGCCGCATAATGGGGGAGAAAAAACTCCCCCATATGCGAAAAAATCTCTTGACAAACTGTAAAAAATTTGGTAAAATACATATAGAAAGAAAAAAGAAAGGATATGATAAAATGACAATTTGGTTTGATATGGACGGCACGATTGCTGACCTTTACTCTGTGGAAAACTGGCTTCCGATGCTTCGGGCATATGACCCTGCCCCCTATGCTCTCGCCAAGCCCCTTGTGCATATGGCAACCTTCGCTCGACTACTCCACAAGGCGCAGGCAAATGGCTACAAGGTGGGCGTGATTAGCTGGGGTAGCAAGTGTTCCACTCCCGCATATGACGTCGCTGTGACTGCCGCTAAAGTGGCATGGCTTCGGAAGCACCTGCCCTCTGTCAAGTGGGATGAAATTCATGTTGTCCCATATGGGACGCCGAAACAGTCCTTTGCTCACTCCGATGTGGATGTCCTCTTTGATGATGAGGAACGCAACCGCATCGACTGGACGGGGACGGCCTATGATGTAGACAACATCTTCGGGGTGCTGGCTTCTTTCCGCTAAAAGCCTTCTTCTTCACCACTTTAATGCGGTGAAGTTTGCCCGGGCGGTAAGACTTTGTTAAATATTTAACAAAGTTTTTAAATTGAATTTACTTTCAGAATTTTAAATTAGTTTTTCTATTTTCCCACTTGACATTTTCATTTGGGTATGCTATACTATCTAATGTAAGGAGATGGTTTGAAATGAGTAAAGATGAAACTATCAAAAGATATATGGAAAAACTCAATTTGAGTTTTGAAGAAGCCCTTTCGCTATGGCAAGATGAACAAGATGACAATTTGCCTGACCTGACCACCGAACAGAAAGCGGTAGCAAAAGAAATGGCACAAGCTGACCGCAAAAAAGAAAATACCCCTCGCAAGCGTGAACGTAAACCCGATAAAGCAAAGCAAGACCTTATTCAATATTTAGCATTAGCTCTCCACGATAACGATAATGTGGATGAATGGACAATTACAAACTATGAACGAGAAATTGAATTTCTCTATAATGGCAATAAATATCGACTGACTCTCTCTAAGCCAAGAAAGGAAAAGAATTAAAATGAAGATTACTGATGCTGGACGCGCTTCGCGCACTGTTCCTCTCTGTTCTCTCAAGCTGGGCGACACCTTCCTTTTTGATTCCAGAATTGGAATGGTTGCTTCTCGCAATGGGCATGATTTTCCGCTTGAACTTGCGACAGGCCACGAATTTTGGATTGAGAATCCCACACGCCCTTGGATGCCCCATAGTGTCCATCCAATGCTGCCCCCACAGACTGAGGTTGAGGTCGTGGATTGTGAATTGATTTTCAAGGTTAGGAGCTAACTCTGCTTCACCGATTTAATTCGGTGAAGCGTACCCGGGCATTTTTCCCTACCATTTTTTAAAATGAGTATTGACAAGGGACTGTTAATGTGCTATACTATAGCCAAGAGATAAAGAAAGGGAGAATTTAAAATGAGAATTCGTGTTACCTACTGGAACGGTGAAACTAATCGTTGTCGTTTTTTCAAAACGATCAATGAAGCACGAAATTTCATTAGACTTTGTCGCAAGATGCGCCCCGAGTATTCTGATTTCAAACTGAAAACTATTAAGTATTAAGGGAGATTTTAAAATTTCAATTCATTTTTCTACTTTGCCACTTGACATACAATCTTTAATGTGGTATAATAAATACAAAAAATGTGAAAGCATTTATCGAGGGAGCTTAACAGCGTTAAACCTCTGCTAATACGCCCATCGGCTTGGGGAGCACGTGCGGGGCTATAATACGCGAGCACTCCCCACTTTTTTTGCCCGGGCCGCCTGTTAAAACTTTGTCAATTGAAATTTTAAATTCCCTCTTGACTTTTTCTTTTCTATCTGCTATAATAATAAGTGTCAAGGGGCAAGAGAGTTTAAACGCTCCTACGCTCTATAAGGAGATAGTCAAGATGTTCTCTTGAAAATTTTTCAAAGAAATTTGAAAAACCCCTTGACAAGCTCCACAGAATGTGGTATAATGAATACAGTCAAGAGGGCGAGGCCAGCCGTAGGGCAGCATGAGCCAACAAGCGATACAGCCCCAAAAATTTTTCAAAGAAATTTGAAAAACCCTCTTGACAAGATACCAAATCTGTGGTATAATGAATACGTAATCAAGAGAGAGAAATCTCCTTGATAAATAAATTAGGGTGGCTCCCCAAAACAGCCAGAAAGGATTTGATACTATGTCCAATACCGTTGCTACTCGTAAGCCCACCAAGCGTGACCGCTTTGAGCGCCTGTACACCATCGTTCAGGAAGGTTCTTTCCCCGATGCCGAAGACCTGATGGCCTTTATCGACCACGAGCTGGAACTGCTCGACAAGAAGAACGCCGCTGAGCGCAAGCCCACCGCGAAGCAGATTGAAAATGAGGGCTTCAAGTCTGACATTCTCGCGTGGATGGAAGCTGACATCCAGTATACCGCCGCTGATGTGGTCAAGGGTGTGCCCTCTATCGTGGCCGCTGGCCTGTCTGTCAACCGCGTGTCTGCTCTGCTGACCCAGTTGGTGAACGCAGGTGCTCTCAACCGCGCTGAGGATAAGCGCAAGGCCATCTACTCCCTCGCGTGAGGAAGTAGCCCTCCACTTAATGGCATGGGGAGAGCCTTAAATCTCCCCACCCTATGGGGTGCATGGTGAGAAGATGAAAAAAGCTTGCAAGGTTCAATTCCTTGCCGCCCCCTCCTTTTCTAACAATTCTCTTTTTCTCCTTTCTTTTCTTTCTCTCCTTTGGGGCGTGGTTATTTCCGCGCCCCCTCTTTCTATCCCTAACACTTTAATGAATTAAAGTGCCCGGGCAACCTCTGCGCGACCCCCAAATTTTTTAAAAAAATTTGGGAATCGGCACTTGACAAACATTAAAAATTATGGTAAAATAATTACAGTAAAAAAGAAAGGAAGATAAAAATGAAAGTCAATTTTTCTAACACCAAGCCTTGTAAGGTTACTTTCTGCAATGCGGATGAGGGCATGTATGATGCCCCTTACCATTTCGATGACCTGGATGCCGCCCTTGCTTATTGCAAGGAAGAGATTGATGTGCGTCAGCAGGCTATCAGCGCCGCCATTTGGGACGCTAATACTGGCGAGGTCTATGCTACCTGCAATTGGGATGAAAGCGACATCCCCGAGGAAGATTATCCTGTTTGGGATGATGATGTGGATGAATCTAACTATGACCCCTATGCGGGTTGTGACATGTATGAGGTAGAACCTTTTGATTTTGGAGGGGATTTCTAATGTTCTTGCTTATCATGCTTGCTATTATCGGCACTAAACTTAGCCTCGGAGTAGGGTTTTGGATCTGCTATTGGTGCTACTTTATGATTGTACTAATAAAAAGCATTGCTGGGACTTTAGATGATTAAAGTCCCAGCGAGCCCGGGCAAACTGTAGTCCAATTAAAAATAGAAAGATAAACTTCTTATCATTCCAAAAAACATCTTGACAAATTTTATTGAATGTGCTATAATAAAGACACCAAAAGGAAAGGAAAGAAATAAAAAATGATTAACAAAGAAACTCTACTTGCTCTTATTAAAGGGCTTACCACTTATGACGGAGCAAGCCAGTACGATAATGGTACCCCCTGTATTAAAGGTAAGAATTTAGAAGTTCTTATAAAATTTATAGAAAACTCTTGACAACAAGAATCTTTTGTGCTATACTATAGTCACAAAGAAATAAAGGAGAGAAAATAAAATGGATAAGTTCGATAAACGTGTAAACAAAAAGACTGGCGAAGAACTCCAAGCCTATCTGGCATTTCGCCGCAAGGCTGGTCGTGTCCCTGCAAAAAAGGGCAAGGGAAGTTTCAAGCGAGATAATTCTTGGAAGAAAGAGGTGGCGTAGGATGATGGCATGGCAGGAAAAAATTTATAAAGGTATGAAACTCATTATTGAAGGCTGTAAAGAAAATACTGAATGGCGCACTTGTAGTGAATGCCCATTTGCTGAACTCTGTGATATTATCTATGAGGATTCACCAAGTCCTTACACAACTCCCGATAGCTATGAGGAAGAAGGACTGTTTGACGAAAAGCAGAGTTAACATAACTTTGCTTTTTTGTCCGGGTACTTTGTTAAAACATTAACAATCTTTTTTCCAAAAATTGCTTGACATTAACGCCGCTATGTGCTATACTATAATTGTTCCAAGGGAGTGGCCATGAACCTTGGGGCTATGGAGGGAAGCCAACATCGTCCCTGCGAATATCAAATAATGCTTGTTGGTGACTTTACAAGATAGATTCTCGCTACGGAAGAACGACTGTGCAAAATGAAACAGTGTGATA
>Ga0326514_10000314_pt1 | contig 33149 bp, 44 predicted proteins | sample 3_2548_0518_D_FD_203653 | JGI IMG/M metagenome (GOLD analysis project Ga0326514, IMG submission 203653) | Bovine rumen microbial communities from UC Davis, California, United States - 3_2548_0518 | ecosystem: Host-associated > Mammals > Digestive system > Stomach > Rumen | place: USA... | reverse complement strand
TATAGATAGTATTTCACACACCAAGGCGGCAACCCCACACCCCACACCTATAATACCGCCCAGCACAGGTAAAGGCGACTGGCCACTGGTGGTGCTTTCCATTTGGTAAAAACCCAGAGCCATAAGCCCACCACCTACACCAATACCAACGGCGGTAGTGGTTAAAGCCGCGCTGCGGTACTTTGCCGATTGCTGTAGTAGCGTCGATGGTGCTACGTCGTACCCAAACTGGATATTAAGTGCCGCCGTAGTGCTGTCTGTCGGCTGCGGTGTGCTACCTATGTGGCGTACCTGTGCCGATGCTGCGGTACAAACCCACAAGGCGAACAGGATAATAACGGTGCGCTTCATACTACTTACTCGTTAAGTTGTCAATAATCTTGGTAAGGCGTTCTATAGTCTGTTGCTGGCTGGTAATAAGGCCGTCGTAGTCAGCGTTGGCCGCTGGTGCTTCCGAATGTATTACAGTGGCCGTGCTGTGGTCGATAGCGGCAGCGTTATGATGCTCCACGTTTCCGGCAAGCATTGACCCCTCGCCAGTGATAAGCCAGTACAATGATATTTCCGGGCAATTTTTTGTGATTTTTTCCAAGGTGCTATGGGAAAAATACGATTGTTTGCCACTATTCAACTGGTACATTTCTTGATTTTTCACCCCTAATTTTCTTGAAAATTCCGCAAATGAGAGGCCGTAAAAGGTCGCCATTTGTGCCAGTTTCTCTTTGTCTGTAAAATTTTTTTCGTTCATAACTATTTGTATTATAATTGTTTATTATATTCAATCTTGAAAAAATCAAAAAATATTTTGTCAGTATTGAAAATATCCATATCTTTGCACTCGAAAACTTTTGCAAAAGTACAAATAAATTTTTAACCCACAAAATTAAAATCAACAGACAGATGATTACCGAAAGAACAAAGAAAGCCATTGCCAAGTTTTACGCCGAGTACCAAGCCGACGTGAGGCTGATATATGGCGGCGATAAAGAGAGCGCACTGGCAGAGGATGTAACGACTTATTACACCCTCGAAGTACAGGTGCTTAAAACAAAGATTAAGTACACGACAACCTACACAGGCATTTGCGGTAGCAGCTACACCGAGAGTGAGAGTGACGATGACGAAGCCAAGGAGCTATTAAAGAAATGGCGTGCCGACTTTCGCCGCGCCCGTAGGTACTGGCAGACCGATGGCGACACCCTCGACAAGATGGCCGACGGTGAAATAGAGGACACAAACGAAGAGGACGAGTAGTTATGGCAAAGATATACAAAAGCCCCTGTAGTAACACGTGGAGAGTAGAAGAGCGCATAGGCAATACGCTGTACTACACCAACCACGACAGCCTCGCAGAAGCAGAGCTGTATTGCCGACAAAATGGCATAGAGTACGAAGTATATTAACAATCAAAACTCAACAGATTATGGCACAAGATTTTTTCAACCAATCCGAGACCGAGCGGAAGATGGCCGCAAAGCAAGCTATTGACGATGGCTTTTGCGGTATCGTGGTATCTCACAACGGCACTACCGACCAATGGGAAGTAGTAGGCTGGTGCGAGAAAGGTTATGAAAGTTCAATACTGGAAGCGTTAGACGTGGCCGCTTGCAAGGCCAGAAACGCCGTAGATGAATTACTATAACTATGGCAGCACAAAGAACACCCAGAGGCAAGCAGAAGTTACCAACCGTGTATTGTGGCGAGTGCCAGCATTTCAAACGCGACACAGAGGGTATAAGCCACCGCCTCGAAAACGGAGAGTATTTTATGGGCGTATGCACCAAGGGGCTTACCCCGGACAGCCCGAAGAAACAGTTTGCCGACAAACCCCGGCAATGTCAACAATATGATAAGTCAAACAATTAAAACACAACAGACAATGAACGAAAACGAAATGACCTACACCGAAGTTGTAGAACGCCGTGCAGAAATCCGCAAGGCAATGACAGAAGTAGAAGTAATGCGCCGTGAGCGCACAGTTGCCGAACAGGGAGTATTCCAAGAAAACCTGTTGAACGAACACAACCGCCACAGAAAGGTTATTGAAGAGATTGAGAGCGACACAATGAAGCGCAAGGCAGAATTGCGTAACGAAATGGAGCGTATCAACCCGACCGCTGCGGTGGAGCAACCCACCGAACAGGCAACCAGTAACCCCGATGCTGCGGTAACTATTATAGTCCACAATGGCGAGAAGATGGTAAGGGTGCAAGCACTGGCAGAGGACTTTGTTATTGCACTCCACGACCTTAAAGATGCCGAGGGCAACGTAATGAAAGATTGCGACTACGATACGCTGATGGCGAGACTGAAAGAGTTAAACCTTGACACATTCAACCGCAAGCAGGGCTTTATTATCGCCACCTGTATTGAGGCTATTAACGCCAAGCTGGTAGAGGCTGGCGGTGATAAGTTCGATGCCGACTGGTACGTAAGTAAAGAGTTATGGCGGCCTGTCGGTTCGTCCGCTGACTACACCGGCAACCGCACGTGGTTCTTCAACGGTGACAACGGATGCTTCAACTGCCACACCCGTTATTACGGTTACTTCCGTAGCCGTCCTGTCCTCGCTTATAATTCACTTTCGTAATTAAATTATTAAACCTTACCCCCTCACTTTCCACAGTGAGGGGGAATAAAACCCAACAGACAATGAAACAGATAAGAGTAACAGCGGTAACGACCGCCAACAAAGGTATGATACAAAGCGGCTGGTTTGCCGATGTCGCCAAAGGTGAGCAGTACGCCGCCGCTATGGTAGAACGTGGCTATATAGTCCACAGAGAGTACCGCAATAAGTAACCCTCAAAAACAGAACACAATGAGTAATACAGATGGAATTATGCTAACTGACTTTGAGCGTGAGAAACGCGAAAAGCGAGAGGCTATATATAACGAGTATATGGCCGAGTTGAACAAAGGTAGCCAGCCGTCCGCAATATGTGAGGTGCTAGCAAAAAAGTACGGCTACAGACAACACAGCTCTATTTGGAATGTCCTACGCCGCTATATGGTTGATAACCCAGAAGCACCAATGCCCTATGCCGCAAGAAAGCCAAAACCAGCCGTCGCAGTCGTACAATGACCGGGTACTATGTGCCGGGAGCATTGCCGATATTGCAAATTTCCTTGATTGCAGCCGTACAACGGTGTGGCGTAGAACAAAAGACCACCCCGAAGCATTTATACGGCTGGGAAAGACACAATTAATACTATTAAAACCAACAGAGTAACAGACTATGGATAATATACAGGTTATAAAGAAAGCCGTTGATGACGAGAGAAAGCAAATGCGAGACAAACTGGCCAAGCTGACAGGCGAAGCCGACACCCCCACTGTCGCCCACCTCGTGAGTTTGCAGATAGGCAAGATGCTTACCAGTGTAGGTGTGAGCAAAGCACGTACCGTTGTCCGGCAGGGCGCAAGGGGCGCACGTATGAAAACCCTACTGCGTACCCTTGACACTAACGCCGCAAGGAAAGCCCAAATAGAGTTTGCCGCCGAGTGTGCGAGGTGCTGCGGTGAATATTGGTTTGAAATGCTGATGCAGCCAATGATGAAAGGAAAGGAGAAAGTATGATAACACAGATAACAATGATAAGCCCACGCCGACCATACACAATACAAGTATTATTGTGGGATAAGAAACGCCAGCGCAATACGTGGCAGACCGTCGAGACAACCGACAGGCAGGGCGACGCTTTCCTGTTTCGTGATTGGTTACGAGACCAAGACTTTGACAACGTGGCAGATATTTACAAGAGTGAACTATACAAAAAGCTATTCGGATGAATAACGGCGGCTGGGTAAAATCATTTCGCAAGCTATTAGATTGGGGCTGGTTTACTGTGCCTAACACGGCACACCTATTCCAGTATTGCCTACTGAAAGCTAATGTTACTGATAAGATGTGGCGCGGCCAGCTCGTGGCTCGTGGCTCGTTCATTACCAGCCGTAACAGCCTAATGGTAGGCACTGGACTTACCGAGCAAGAGGTACGTACAGCACTTGAACACCTAACCTCAACAGGGGAGATACAGGCACAGGCAACCAACCTTTACACGCTCATAACTATAAGTAATTACGATTATTACCAAGGTACGGAAGATATAGACCAACCAACGGAGCAACCAACTAACCAACCAGCAACACCACCAACAGAACAACCAGCCAACCAACCACAACTAAAGAATATAAGAAGTAAGAAGAAAGAAAGTAATAATACACCTACTGGCGTAGGTGTGTCGGGGAACGACCCCGACGATGCAGATATTGACTATTTGGGGCTGGTTAAATTCTGGAATACCACCACACAAGGCCGTTACGGCGAGTTGAAGAGTATAGAGAACACACGCAGAAAACTTACACGCGCACGAATACGCCAGTATGGTAAACAGGTATTTGCCGACGCTATCAAAAAGGTAGCAGCCGCCAAGTGGTTAGAGGGTAAGACGTGGTTTAACTATGACTGGTTGATACGGCCTAACAACTTCGACAAGGTAATATCCGGCAATTATGATGAAAGGACAGGCGCACCGCAACAGGCGGCTAACCTCACCTACACCACCCACGACACAAGCGGCAATCTGGTATTATGCTACAACGATGCTTCCGGCAACCCTGTAATAATACCTTTCGACGCACCGCAGCGGCCTAATGCCAACTGTGATTGGGATAATATCAATAAACAATGGATTAACAGACAATAAACTATGTTTTTGAACTGGCAGAAATATAATATAGATGTACCCAGCACCCGGAACAGTGGTAACTATAAGACCACCTGCCCGGCTTGCAGGGATAACCGAGGCAACCCACACGATAAGAGCCTATCGTGTAACCTCGCCACAGGGCAGTTTAACTGTCACCATTGCGGCTGGAGCGGTAGCGTAGCCGAAGAGGAAGATTGGGAGAAACAGCAACGCAAGCAGAACTGGTACAACACCCACCCTATCAAACGGCAGCGCAAGACGTATAAGAAACCCGAACCCAAGCCGCAAAGCCCCTATAGTGCAAAACTACTGGCATATATGGCCAGCCGTGGTATAAGCGAAGCCACCCTACAGGCCGTAAAGGTAGGAGAGGGTATAGAGCCAATGCCGAGAAAGAACGGCAAGCCGTTTGGCAATATGAATACGATACAATTTAACTACTACCGCTGCGGTGAGTTGGTTAATATTAAGTATCGTACAGGCGAAAAGATGTTTAAGTTGGTACAGGATGCCGAGTTATTACCCTATAATATAGATAGCATTAAAGGCGAAACTACCTGTATCATTACCGAGGGCGAATTTGATACGCTGGCTTTTGTCGAGGCTGGATATAAAGCCGTGGTGAGTGTACCCAACGGAGCAAACAGTAACCTTGAATGGCTGGACGATTACCAAGATGATTATTTCGAGGATAAGCAGATAATCTATATTGCCAGCGACAATGACACCAAGGGCGTAGAACTACAGGCCGAGTTGTTACGCCGTTTTGGCGTGGAGCGATGCCGGGTAGTTGACTATGGCGATGGCTGCAAAGATGCTAACGAACACCTTGTTAAGTATGGAAAAGAGAGCCTACGAGAGTGCATAACCAACGCAAGGGAGATACCCATAACAGGAGCTTTCAATGTCACCGACATAGAACAACAGGCCGACGAGCTTTATTATAAAGGTATGCAAAAGGGCGCGACCATTGGCCACCCATTCTTTGACGAATTATGTAGCTTCAAAACAGGTATGCTGGCAATAGTCACTGGCATACCAAACCACGGTAAGAGTGAGTTTTTGGATGAAATTATATACCGCCTCAATCTACGCTATAAGTGGCGTTGGGCGTACTTCTCGCCCGAAAACGATCCGTTGGAACTCCACGCCGCCAAGCTGATAGAGAAATACACAGGTAAGAAGTTTGGCCACACCACACTACCAGTAGGCGAGTACACCGCAGCCAAACAACGGCTGGCCACCGACTACTACTTTATTGCCCCGGAAGATAACTACAGGCTCGACAACATACTTTCAAAGGCTCGCTCACTGGTGCGTAAGTATGGCATACGTGGGCTGGTTATTGACCCCTATAACTACATAGAGACCGACCAACAACCCGGACAGAGTAAGACCGAGTATGTAAGTGAAATGCTTACAAAATTAAAGACCTTTGCAAAGATTAATGACGTACTGGTATTTCTCGTAGCACACCCAGCCAAGATGCAGAAAAACAAGCAAGGCCAGTACGAAGCACCCACCCTGTATGACATATCTGACAGCGCACACTTCAACAATAAAGCCGACTATGGTATATCTATATTCCGGCGTTTCGCTGATGATGATACGTGGGAGGGTACAGAGGCACACGTGCTAAAGGTACGCTTTAAGCACCTTGGCCACCGTGGTACAGCCTACTTTAAGTATAACACTATCAATGGCCGATATGTAACGGTACAACAAAACCAAAGCGACAATGTGCCGTGGGATAACTCCAACCACCTTGTTAAGAGCCTCGAACAAGCAGCCCTCGAAGCCGCTAATGCCGCCAAGCTGGACTTTGGCAACAGTGACGATGACCCCGACGATGATAACCTTGATTTTGATAACGAAAACGCCCCCTACTAACTATGATACGAATACTGAAATACGAGATAACCGCCCCGGACTGTCCGAGGGTGAAGCCAAAAACAAGCAGGTGTGGCCAGCGTACAGTATGCCAGACGTGTAAGGACTTTGGCGGTATATACCTGTTTGATAATGCAAAGATAGTATGCAACTATAAATATCAAAGGAAATGCAAAAGGAAACGATAGACAACTTTAACCAGCCTGTAACAGAGAAGTACACGGTTGTTTATGATGCCGAGGGCAACGAGATAGAGCGACTGGATGGCATAGTAGCTATAAACCCAAAAGACTACGAACAGCAACTACCAATTACCTATAGGCATATTGCCATAACGACAGAATTACTTTCAGTGATAAGGATAGATAAAAAGTAATGCTATGAACAGGTATAAGGGCGACTTTGATGTTAAGAAACTCAAAGGCAGTAAAAGTGAAGCTGCAAAACAGGCTTTCCACGACATAAAAGAAGATAAGGATATGTACACAATCATAGAGGTAAACGGCTACCTATACCGCTCAAAACAGATACTTACAGAAGATATATTAACCGAAAATAATGCAGAGTAATGAACGAAAATTCAACATTCCAAGACTTACTGCCAGCGATACAGGCGGTAATTGGCTACGGCGAGAGAAATGTTAATTCCGACAGGGTGAAAAGAGCCGTTAAGATGGGTAAACGCCGGGTAGTGTGCCGGGTAAACACACCCGATAAGACCCCGGCAATGTATATACACTATATATTTCCAAAGAAAGGCATACTTACACGCCCTTTTGTTATTGTTGACGGTGCAGAGGGTGAAGCGTTTGTAACAGCCTCAAAAGACCCCGATACAGGCAAATTCTTTTTGACGGTGATACACTCACACGCTATTAACCGCTATATTGAGCGGCGGCAATTCCACGGCACACTGGCAGAGGCACAACAGCGTATTATTGACGGTATAGCAGTTAATACCAGTGCCGAAGATAAGCTAAATGAAACAGGCTACCTGTATTTCGACGGCGGTACTTTCCTGTGTAACTTCAAAAACGGTGTGCAGCATATACGTACCTTTGTGATGAACCGCCAGCTATACCCAGCCCAGCGGATGAAATCTTTAACCAGCGAGAAAGAGACCGCCCAACTAAAACGAGAGGTAGGATATAAAGAACCGCCAAAACATTGACGTAATGAATAGTAGGTTATGTAAGTGGCACAAGTGCCAAAGATACAAAGAGTTGCCAAATGGCGTAGCCGTATGCCGTGCCGCTGGCCAGTATATACCAGTAAGGGCGATATGCGGTAAGGGATGCCGGATATTACAACAGCCACACAACCAACACACAAACCGCACACTATAAAAAAACACGCGCGATATGGCCACCACCCAGCAGATAATAACAGAGTTGTATAACACCCACTTTGTCGAGAACTACGCACGTAAGTTTTGTGGTGAGGCTGATATGGTGAACTACGAAGATATTGTGCAAGAATTATACCTGTTAATCTGCGAGAAAGAGGAAGCCGTTACAAAGGCATACAAAAAAGGCGGCATTAATGCTGTCCGCAGGTATGCCAGCGGACTGATAACCCGACAGCTTCGCAGCACTCGCAGTAGCACCTACCGAAAATACACATTACACGTATATACAGAGATACCAGCAGGGTAAGCACTATGGCACGAAGAAAACGACTTAACATTGAAATACTGCGAGACTTCCGGGAGTTAGATAGAGAGTACCGGGAAAACACAACCGACAGTCCGGCAGTAGAAGCGTTAAACAGGTTGCCGCCGGATGAAAGGGCGTTAATGATACTCTATATAGTAATGGGGCGTAATATGAACGCCACCGCCAACTACTTACACGTTGACCGCCACACCATAGACCGCTATATATGGTTTACCAAGATAAAGATAGAGACTAATTTAATAGAAATAAACAAACAAAGAGAGAAAAACAATGAATTTGTATTTTGACATTCTACTGATTGCCGCTATATATGTGTTCGGTATCGACCTATGCGGCTTCTGGCTGACCATTTCCAGCTACATTAAGCGTATTGCTACAGGCGACAAAATGCGCCAACCCTTTGAGCTTAAGCCGTTCAGTTGCTCACTGTGTATGACGTTCTGGACTGGCATAGTGTACCTGTTGGCCGTGCAGCGGCTCACCATTGGCACTATTGCCTACGTATGCCTCGTGGCTATGCTCACACCGAGAATTAAAGACCTGTTACAGTTGGTTACTGACCTACTGGCAGCATTGTTTAACAAAATAAGACCGAAAGAATGAACACACCAACCCTAACCCCGGAGCAGAGGGCTACCATAGCCCCCTATGAGCGTCACTTGCACAGTGCCGTTTATGCAGATTATGTAGTGGCGTTATCCACCACAGCCGCTACCGCCCTGTTTAACGTCCACAACGCCGTATTTGCTTCTAACGAGGTAAATAAGCATTGCGCCCAATGTGTATTGAGGGTATGCCAGCGGCTTGGTAAACTCTACTATGCAGAGCAGCCCACCCAAGAGGCTACCGAGACCGCCAAGCCGGCCACCAAGGAGCAACCCACTACCACACCAAGGAAACGCGCACCACGCGGCAGTAAGAAAGCCAGTAAGTAGCTATGGGCTTTTGGGATGATACCACACCTGCGGCCACCACTGGCGGCGGCTTCTGGAACGACACCACACCACCAGCCGAGCAACCAGCACCCAAGCAAACCAACGCAAGCCACCGACGTAAAACGGAGTGTACGGAGCTTTCCACACGCTACCTATACCGCCGAGGTTTTTCCGAGGCTCGTATGCTGGAAGCTATGAAGCTGGAGAGGCTACGTAAAGGCCAATCGTGGCACTTTATTACGGCTGGTGATGTGGATAGTTTGACGTTCTTAAAAGTGGTATTGCTACACCAGCCCAAACTACACTACCTGTTATTCTCCACGTGGTGTATGGCAGCAGAGGATATACTACAGCTGCAACAGTGGATAGAGCAGGGAGTGATAGAGAAGATGGACTGTTACGTAGGCGAGATTTTCCCCGGCTCGTACCGCGTCGAGTGGCAGATGCTTAATAAGCTGATAGCCGACACCCACTGTGGCCGCGTTGCGGTATTCCGTAACCACAGTAAGATATATGCCGGATATGGCGACAAGTGGCACTTTGCCATTGAGACGAGCGCGAATATTAACACCAACTCACGTACCGAGCAGGGAGTTATTACGATAGACGAGGGCTTATACCAATTCTACCGCGACTACTTCGACGGTATTAAATCTTTTGAACAATAGACTATGGCAACCAAGGCAGTAAAGAAACCAACCACAAAGAAAAAGGCGACGGCCACCAAGAAGCGCAAGGCCAGCACCACCGCAGCCGCTACCATTGCCAAACGACAGGCAAAGGAAAAAGCCGCTATGCTGGAAGCGTTGAGAGAGAACCTTGGTAACGTCACCCTCGCTTGCCAGATGTGCCATATAGGTAGGCGCACGTACTACGACTGGCTACAGGCCGATGCCGAATTTGCACAGGCCGTTGAGACCGTGGCCGACGAAGCTATAGATTTTGCCGAAAACAGCCTAATGAAAGCCATTAAAGGCGGCGATACCACGGCTACTATATTCTACCTCAAAACGAAAGGTAAGAAGCGTGGCTACACCGAGAAAGCCGACATAGACCTTAACGGCACTATAACAATCGAGTGCGGATTTGATGAATAGTACCACCACCATAGCGAAGCACGTAAAAGTAAAGCTATACCGCCCACAGGTGTACCAAAAAGCGGTACACGTTGGCCTCGCAGAGCATTGGGCTGGTACGGTGCATATTGTTAAGTCCACCCGACAGGCTGGTAAGTCGGTGATGTGTGAAAACATACTTATAAAATGCAGCCTCGACCACCCGAAGCAACAAAGTATAATGATATGCCCGACGTTCAAACAGGGCAAAAAAATATACCGCAGCATTGTACGTAAATTCAAAGGTACACCCCTACTGTCAGCGGCCAATGCCAGCGACCTTGAAATTATCTTTACCAATGGCAGCATTATAACATTCCTGTCGGCAGGGCAGGGCGATGACCTGCGAGGCTTCACAGTGAGCCGATACGGTATATTGATACTCGACGAGGCGGCATATATCCCCGACGATGTGTTTTATACCGTCACCCCCTTTGTCAATGCCAATAACGCCCCTATACTGGCCGTGAGTACCCCACGCTTCCGGGCTGGCTTCTTTTACGAGTTCTACACCGACGGAACAGCCGGAAAGCCGGGTATCTATGCCTATAACTTTGCCGACAGCCCCAACCCCTTTGTTACCCCCGAAAAGCTGGAAATGTACCGCCGTAAGATGCCTATTAACTTGTATAGGGCTGATTATATGGGCGAGTGGATGGAAGCCACCAGCGACCTGTTTGGCGACTTTGCAAAGGTGATGTGCAATACAGTTACCACCACCAGCGGAGATATAACAGCCGGGCTTGACTGGGGCGTTGGTCGTGATGCAAAGAGTAACGATAGCGACTATACCGTACTTTCGATATTCAATGCCGAGCGTCAGCAAGTGCGACTATACCGCTGGAACGACCTAAACGAGACCGAGACGATAGAGGCTATTGTGGATGGCTTAAAGACCTACAACGTGCGTAAGCTGGTGGTTGAAACTAACAGTATAGGCCGTGTGTACCTTGGGCTACTGAAAAAGGCTATAGCGGCCAAAGGCATACCCTGTAGAGTAGTTGAGTTTACCACCACCAACGACAGCAAGCGCAAGGCTATTGAGCAGTTTATTGTACACGTGCAGAACAGGACAATACAATTACTGGATGACCCCGAAATGAAAATACAAATGTCCGCTTACCAAGCTGAACGGCTACCAAGCGGCAAGATAACATATAACGCGGCCAGCGGCTACCACGATGACTGTATTATGGCAACCGCTTTCGCTTTACACGGACTATCAACAGCACAATATAGTATAAGATGAAACAAGAAATTGAAATCATTGAGAGTTGGGAGCAAGTGACCCTCGCACAGTTCGAGGAGATATGCAAGATACAGGAGCAGTACCCCGACGATGACACGAAACGTATTATAGAGTTTTTGTATGGCGTTGACGATGCCGAACAGTTACCGCTACCCGAATATATGGCAATGGTAGCCGGTCTGCGAAACTTTGCCGCCAACCCGGTAGAGACCTCAAAGCTGACCCCTGCGGCCACATATACCGTTGAGGGCAGACAGTACGACGTGGATATAACGCCAAACAACTTCACGGCTGGCCAGTATATTGACCTCACAAACAACATTAAGGCCAGTGCTGCGGTGTCCGACATACTGACCGCAGTAGTGATACCGCACGGCCACACCTATAACGACGGCTACGATATGGCCGCTGTAAAAAGAGACCTACTTACCCTACCTGTAACAGTGGCGTTTGCCATAGTTGGTTTTTTCGTAAGATGGTCGGCAGCATCGAGCGACACTTTCCTACGCTGTTTGACCAAGTGGATGAAGAAAGCCGGGAAGAAAGGGAAAGTGAGCAAGGAGAAGATAGCGGAGCTGGAGAAAGCAACCAAGGAGCTGCGCAAACGTATGGCATACTCCCCTATGTACTTACATACTGCCAGCTGACCAATGAAACGATAACGACGGCCTACGCCAGTAGCGTAATACACCTATTCTATGTGGTGAGCTACGAGGCGGAACGCCGAGAGAGGGAAAACGAACAGCGCAAGCGGTATATGCAGCGTGGCTACAGCGGTATGCGGTAGCCATTGCCATTTTTATACATAATGCTAATTTATAGAAAACGAAAAACGACACAATGGCCACTGTAGATGTTGATATATTACAGATAGATACCAGCAAAAGCCAACAGAGCATTGCCGGACTGAAAGGGGAAATTAAAGCCCTCAAAGACCAGCTTATAAACCTTGAAGCCGGAACGAAAGAGTATAACGATGTACTCCAACAGTTGGGCGAAAAGACACACACCCTGCGAGAAGCCACCTACCGCATTAACGAGGCTTCAACGGAGTTTAATAACAATGTGCAGAACCTACGAGGCACTATAGCTGGTGCGGCTGGTGCTTTCCAGACGGTGATAGGCTCACTGTCGCTTATGGGTGTACAGATGGGCGACGATATTAAGATGCTCAAAATGCTACAGTCGGCTATGGCCGTCACACAGGGTATTACGGCTATCCAGTCCGGCGTAATAGCGTTTAAGAGGCTCACCGTAGGTATTAAGGCGGCTACTGTGGCCGCTGGTGGCCTTGGTAAAGCGTTAAAGGCACTCACCCTTTCTAACCCCTTTACCGCTATATTGGCAGGTGCTACAGCCGTTATTGCTATATTCTCAAAGATAACGTCAGCGGCAGAAGAGAACGCGCAGAAAGTTAAAGAGTTTTACGAAAAAGCCGCTGCGGATGCCGAAGAGACTATAGGCGACGCGGACACTATGAAAAAATATTTTGACTTGACAGAGCAATACGCTTTACAAATGCAAGTCGAAATAGAGAGGGCGAACAAAAAGGTAGCCGAAATGATGGAAACCTACGGCGGTGATGAAGTGTGGGCTACCGAAAAGGTTATAGAAGAGATAAAGAAAAAACGCATTGAGGCTATTAGAGATGGCCAGACGTTTGTACAGAACCAGTTAGAAATACAACTTGCCTACCTTTCTCATTCCGAGAAAGCAATGGTTACGGTACTGGAACGCCTACAGGGTATCTATAATCAATACACAGACGAGCAAAAGAAGAGAGCCAAAGAACAGGAAGATGCAGCGAAGAAAGCGGCAGAAGCGGCACGTAAAGCAGCCGAGCAGCGTAAAGCAGACCTCGAAAAAATAGCACAGATTGAGCGAGACGCACAAATAGGGCTGATGGGTGACGAGCAGGGAGAGTTGGCGAGGCTCAAAGATAAATACGACGAGCAAGTAAAACTCTACCAGAAACGCGGCCAAGATATTGCAACCCTAACCGAGTATTACGAGAAGCAGAAAAAAGAGATAGAAGATAAGTACGAGAAGCAGAGAGAGGAAGCGGCAGCAGAGGCAAGGGAGAAAGTACAGGCAGAGAGGGAACTGGCCGCAGATGTCGAGTACCGTATGCAACAGGCGGCTATTATCCTTGAAAACAAGAAAACCGCCGACGATGAACTGTTACAACTTGATATAGACTTTAACTGTAGGCAACAGGAGCTACTACACGAGCGGTTGGAGCAGAACTTGATAACCGAACAGGAGTATGCCGACCAGATGGCTACCCTTGAACTGGAAGCCGCCAACTTGCAGATTGAACAGGAGCAGAGGGTAACGGAAAAAACCAAAGCCGAACTCGAAAAGCGTAAGAAGATACACCAGAACTATGCAAAGGCCACAGGTACAGTGGTTGATAGTGTCTGCAATATCCTTGGCAGCATTGGCAGCACCTTGGAGCAGGGTACAGCCGAATGGAAAGCCGTAATGACCGCACAGGCCATTATAAGCACCATTAAAGGCGGTATCGACAGCTATATGGGTATGATAGCAAGCATACCGGGGCCAGCTGGCATTATTGCAGGTGTGGCCGCTGCGGTGGCTACTGTGGCCGCTGGTATGGCAGAGGTGGCAAAGATACAAAGTACCGAGGTAAGCACCACTGGCAGCAGCAGCGCAAGCACCAACAGTAATACGGCACTTGGTAACGTCAATGCTGGTGCGGTGTCGATGCTATCCACACAGGTAACGAATACCCGGAACATTGCCACCGAGGACGATATTACCGAGTTACCAGCCACGAGGGTATATGTGCTGGAAAGCGACATTACCGAGAGCCAGAACAGAGTAAGAACAACCGTAGAAAATTCAACTTATTAAGATATGAATATATACAGAGTAACTATTAGCGACGATGACCCCCTATGTGGCCTGTTGGCTATTAGCTTGGTTGACTTTCCGGCAGTCGAAAAGAACTTTTTGAAATTCAAACAGGACGGCCAGCAACCCAAGCGCAATAACCTTAAAGCCGACGAGGAACAGCGCATAATTACAGGCATTGCACTGTTGGCCGATACGCCTATTTACCGCTACGACCCCGACTTTGGCGGTGAGTATTATATGGTGTTTGAAAAGGACACTATACGGCAGCTGGTACAGAAATACAGCCACGACGGACTGTTGAACGTCATTAACCTACAACACAATGCCGACACGTACAGTGTCGATAGTTGCGTTATGGTTGAGAGCTACTTTATAGACCACGAGCGCGGTATTTGTCCGGCTGAATTTACCGACGTGCCGGATGGTAGCTGGTGTGTGTCGTTCAAAGTGACCGACCCGGAACTATGGGAACGAATAAAGGCCAGCCACGGTGAAGAGGGCGGCTTTAACGGCTTTTCTGTCGAGGTGGTTAGCGGTATTGAGCGCAAAATGAAAGCAGACCCCCAACCAGAACCTACCCCCGACCCTATACCTACTTTCGACGAGGTGGCCACAGACCTACTGGCTGGCTTCAATGTCAAACAGGCGTACCGGGTGAGCCGAGGCGACATTAAAGACGCTATGAGCAAACGCAGACAGGTTGAGATAACCACCGCCGACGGCAATAAGACACAATGCCAGATTAAGGACATTGCCAAGCAAAACGGCGAGGATGCTATTAACGTGTACGACACCAAGGGCGACAAATGGCGCACAGTGCCGCTGGCCACCATTGACAAAATACACGTTACCGACATACCCTTTGTGCCGTGGAACTACGACCTACCAAGCTTTGAGGCCATAGAGAACGACGAAGATAATGTAGTAACCGACAGTATAGTTGCCGACCGTGAAAATATCACGCTGGCTATCAAAGGCCACTACTTCGCTATGATTACCTACGACGATGAAAGCGGCCAAGGGTGTACAGGTATGCGGCAGGTGCTTATAGCAGCCTACGGCCACCACTCACAGAGTGGTAACGAGTGCTTTAGAGCCTACCAATACTTCGGAGCTACACACACCATTTCCCCGGCTTGGAAGATGTTTTTAACCAAGCGTTGCCGCTCAATGCGTATTATGAGAGAGGCCGAGCCGTGGAGTGCCGTACCGCCGCAGTACCATATGGACGATGTGCATATTAACATTATTGCACAGATTGATGACCATTTCTTGAACTAATGGCAGCACCCAGAATATTAGGCGCAATAAGCAGCGAGACGGAGATATACACCCTTGCTGACGAACTGGCACAACTCTATAAGTCGAAGATGGAGCAAGCCGGGGTGGTGGCACACGGTGAGTTGAGGAATGCCGCCGATATGTGGATATTCAACTGGAAAGGCGAGACCCTACAGCTGATATTCCGGCTACCCGAACACTGGTATTATGTGGAACACGGCCGTAACCCTACCAGTGGCGTAACAGGTAAGCGGTGGGAAAACCCTGTAGAGGATATTATAAGCTGGATGCAGGTAAAGCACGTTGTACCCAGAGTGCGACAGGTGGCAAAACGGAGAAAGACAACGCGCCCTACAGACCCCTACAGACAGACCGCCAAGGCTATAGTGTATAAGATACACCGTAGAGGCTTTTACGACCCTAACCACCACGGCCAGCACATACTCGAAGAGGCGGTGAACGAGAGCGACATACGTAACAAGCTCGTTGGTAAGCTCGTTGACCAATTCAACAGGGCTATAAGGGTGGAGCTGTCCGAGCAGCTGGTACGTAATACCAACTTTCAGTGAAATGCTAATTTATAGACAAAGAACACACAGAATATGTCCGAGATAGCAACCATACAGATACGCAAGGGAACGGCGGCACAGTGGGCTTCAGCAAACCCGATACTTGCCAACGGCGAAATGGGCTTTGTTACCGACAACGGCCTGTTTAAGATTGGTGACGGCTCAACGGCTTTCACTAACCTACCCTATTCTTATAGCAAGATACCCGATGCTACCAATACCAGCAAAGGACTGGCAACCGCAGCGCAGGTGTCGCAGATTAACACCAATAAAACCAATATACAAAACTTATCCACCACTGTAGGCAACCACACCACGGCTATTACCAACCTTGGTAATACTGTCAACGGCCACACCACCGACATTACTACCCTGTCGAGGGCATTACCGAAAGTAAACTGTGTGCGCCTGTCACTTGCCCCCAGCGGTGAAGAGGTGGAGATATACCAAGGCGACGTTAGCGAGGTATTGTATTGCGCCGTTGATGGCGAGCCTGTAAATCCGTCAGATTTGAGCGGCTATAAAATCAAACTCGATAGCGGTAGCCGTGTGGCCGTTGACTTTATCTTTAAGAACTCCCACCACAACAACGTAATACCAGCAAAGGCGTTTTGCGATTTGGGCTTTACGAACAGCACAAACGCGGTGCTTATTCTCCCGGACTATATAACAAGGATAGAAAGCGAAGCACTGAAAACCACCGAATTTGCAATAGTGTTAAGTTACGCTATCGAACCCCCAGAGTTTGTGGACGCACCCAGCAACGTAGCCAAAGTGCTTGTGCCAAACCTACTACTTACCGAATATGCCGCCGCCGCTATTTGGAACACAATACCTACTGACAAAATACAAGGAAATATATAATAATATGTTTGAAGCAATCTTACAGTCGGCACGTGCCACCAAGATTACCAAGGTGGCAGACCTCACAGACGGCTACACCAGTGCCAAGCCGTTCTCTATCTTCGTATGCCCTACGGACAACAGCCCGAAAGAGGCCGGAGAGGTACTTGTTATTAACGCCAAGCCTGTTGACAATGCCGCTGCGGTAGATGTCCCGGTAGTCATTGGCGACTGGTCGCCTGTGGTGTTCGATGCCATAGGTACTGGCGGTATCAATACCAGCTCCTACGATGTCTATATTGCAGAAATAAAGGTATCGTGAGCGAGACGGTTATAACAGTACCAGTAATTAAGCCGACAGCCGAGGTGGATTGTCGGCTACTGGTATATGACAACGCCCGACACGTACAGGGTGAGTTGACAGCCTATGTACAGGCGAGAAGCGCATATAAAATGACTATTGCCATAGTCGATGCCGACGCGCTCCCCAACGGCTCATACCACTACGAGTTGCAAGATGTCGCCACCGACGAGATTATAGGTACAGGGCTACTGGTAGTAGGCGACAGCACAACCAGCAGCCCCACCACCTATGAAACAGAAACCGAAATAACCGTTTACGAGCAATGAATATAACAACCAACCTACGAGCCATAGAGCCGAACACAGTAGAAATGCCGTTACCTGTCGAAAAGGTGGTGAGCGGCAAAGACTACGTGACATATGGCGAGGATAACAGATACCCAGATGCCCTGTTGCACTACTACGATGATTGCCCCACGCTCCAGAGCGTTATTAACGGACTGGCAGACTACGTGAGCGGTGCTGGCATTGAGGGCGATAAAGGGGCTATGGTGGTAGATAGTAAAGGTGGCACACTTGAAGAGCTGGCCAAAAAGGTAACTATGGACTACCTTATATTTGGTGCTTTCTCTATCAATGTGCTGCGGTCGCAATTCCACAATATCACCGAACTTATCTATTTGGACGTGCGCCGTGTCCGGCTTAATGAAGATGGCACTACGGCGTACTACCAAAAGAATTGGGATAAGTACAGTGTTAAGAATGTGCGCAAATACCCTATTTTCTCACCCACGGCCACAGATAATAGTAGTGTATTCTATTATAAAAACAGCCGTAGCCGTGGTGTGTACGGTAGGCCGATATGGTCGAGTGCCGCAAAGGACGTACAGACAGCCATAGAGATAAGTAAATTTCACCTGCACAGTATTCTTAACAACTTTGCCCCAAGTGCCATTGTCAATTTTAACAACGGTACGCCGGATGATGACGAGCAGCACCGTATAGAGGAACTGTTAAACGAGAAGTTTAGCGGCAGCGAGAACGCAAGCCGCCTGTTGCTGGCTTTCAATGACAGTAAGGATAATGCCGTTACGTTGGCGAGACTGACAGAGGATAACTTTGATAAGAAGTACGACGCACTGGCAAAGACTACCAAGGAGAATATCTTTATATCATTCCGAGGCCACCCACAGCTATTTGGTGCTGACCCAGAGCGGCAGGGCTTTAATGGCATAGAGTACCTACAGAGCTTCGCACTGTTTAAGGCCACTGTAGCCGCCCCGATACAGCGCGAGATAGAGAAAGCATTTGCCAAGATTGGCGAGGTATATACTTTCACGTTCAACGAGTTTACTATTGAGATACCCGAAGAAACCCCAGCACAAGGAGCGACAATATGAATACCTTATTGATAAGCGAGACCACCTTAAAAAAGCAGACGGCAATTAACGCTAATGTCAATGCCGAGTATATTGTACCAAGCATACGCAAGGCGCAAGATATAGGCTTACAGCCGTTGATAGGCACGGTGCTTTATAAGAAATTGTGTGCGCTGGTAGAGGATGGTATTAACAACCCAGACAATGCCCCCTACAAACTCCTATTGGACGAATATATTACACCCTACCTATGTAACAAGGTTATGGCCGAGTTACAGGTGGTATTGTTTGCCAAGGTGCGTAACGAGGGTGTAGTTACCAGCCAAGACCAGCAGACACAACAGTTGAGTATGTCGGAATGTGAGTACGTGCGCAAGAAATACGAATACGATGCCGACTTTTACGGCAACCGTATGACCGACTACCTACACGCCAATGGCAACACGTACCCGGAATATTGCAAACGCGAGACCGTGGCAGATATGCCGCATAACGCCGTTGCTTTCAAAAAGCACATTGTATTATGAGGCTCACAGGACTAACCAAGGAAATACGCACAGCGTTTGAGCAGGTAGGCTATGTTAATGGCATATACTTTGGCGACGTGTACGAGCTTTGGAATAACGAGCAGGTACGCTACGTTGCCGCCTGTGTGACGCTGGAGCAGGTAGAAGCAGTAGGCAACTTGAAACAATATGTATTTGTTATATATGCCGCCGATAAGCTACTGGATGACCAGAGTAACACCACCCACGCGCTCGACTACAGCGAAGCCGCTATAGACGCTGCGTTGAACTACCTACAGTACCAAGCAGAGGGCATTGAGGAAGTGCAGACCAACCGCAACTACACCCCCTTTGTGCAGAAATTCACCGATACACTGGCTGGCTATTGGGTGAATGTCAGTATAACGGTACAGCCGGACGTAACGCCCTGTGAAGATTAAAATTTACCATAATTCAACAAGTTGCTAATTTATTAACAAACAAAAAACAAGTACAATGGGTAAAATCACTAAAGCGGTACGCCTACAGCTCGCCAAGATGCTGCAAATGTACCAAGAAATCAAAATTGAGGATGGCCGCACGTTCTCTATTGAGGGCGACTTGGCCGTTGGTGAAGAAATCTTTGTTGCCAACGAAAGCGGCGAGTTTGAGCCTGTCCCGGATGGTGTCTATAAGACTACCGACGGCCAGCTTATCACCGTTGAGGCTGGCAAGGTTGCCGTTATCGAGGCTGCACCTGCCGACCCTGCCGCTGACCCCAGCGACCCCGAACCTATGGCCGACCCAGAGCCAGACCCCGACCCTGCCGCTGACCCCAGCGACGATGTGCAGGCACTCAAAGACCGCATAGCGGAGCTTGAGAACGAAAACGCCGACCTTAAGGCCAAGAACGCTGAACTCGAAGCCAAGATTGCGGAGCTTGAGCAGTTGCGCAAGCAGTCAGCCGCTAACCCTATCGACAGCGACCCCGACCCCGACCCCCAGCCCAAGGGCAACAAGTTTGTGGCCTACGCTCACAAACACCAGTAAACCGAAGTTAAACCAAAAACACAAAAAGTTATGGCATTTGTAGTTACCTCGCTCCCTAACTATACGGAGCAAAACCGTAGCGACCTTATGATTGCTGCGGTACTGGCCGCAAAGTCTACCAGCCTGTTTACCAAACAGAGCGGCGTTGTCGGCCCGACCACCATTAACCTGCTCGATTTGGGCATTACGTTCCAGTCCGGCGCAGACTGCGGCTTTAGCGCAAGCGGCAACGACACTTTCACCCAGCGTACTATTACGCCCGGTATCGTGAAAGTCAACAAGAGCTTCTGCCCCAAGACGCTGCGCACCAAGTACCTTGCTCACGAGGTCGAAGTGGGCGCAGGTCGTGAGACTATGCCCTTTGAGCAGAAGATTTTACAGGGCATTGTGGCCAAGATTGGCCAAGAGCTTGAAAAGGCCATTTGGCAGGGCGACAGCACCAGCGGCACTGGCAACAACGCTTTCTTCAACGGCCTTGTTACCCTCATTACCGCTGACATTACCAACAGCGTAATCCCCAGCGCAAACGTCATTACCGCTGGCAGCACCGATAGTGTGTACAAACGCACTAAAGACGTGTACGCCAAAATCCCCGACGAGGTGTTGGCTGATGCCTCTATCGTGATGAACTATGCCAACTACCGCAGCCTCGTTATGGACTTGATGGAGCAGAACCTCTACCACTACGAGCGCAACGTTGACGAGAGTATGGAAATGATACTCCCCGGCACTAACACCAAGGTTATTGGCGTTCCCGGCCTCACTGGCGTTAATAAGATTTACGCTATGCCGCTCGAAGAGGTGGTGTACGGCTTCGACAACGAGGGCGACGAGGGCGCATTTGATTTCTGGTTCTCGAAAGACAACCAAGAATTCCGCCTCAACGTGTGCTTCTCGGCTGGCGTTCAGTACGCTTTCCCCGGCCACATTATCGTTGGCAATCCTCACTCGTAAATTTTCGGTAAGGGGTGTGTAACAGAGCATAATGTTTTTGTTACACTCCCCCTTGCTTGCTTATTAACCGTTAAAGTTGAATATTATGGCAAATTGCACCCCTGTAACGCTTTCAAACATTGCTGTAGAATGTGGCAACAATGTAGGCGGTATTAAGCGTGTTATAGCCCAGAACTATGCCGACGTAGCAGGTGTTACCGTTACCGATGGCAAAATTACGGCTTTCACGATGGCCGCTGCCGCTCCCGAAGCAGCTACGTTTGATTTCCGCAAACAGACTGGTTCGCTTTCCTCGGAATATACCATTGACGATGCCGCAGGTGTGAAGTATGTTACTAACACCCTTTCGCTACGGTTCGCCAAGATGGATACCGCCAAGCGTACCGCGTTTATGGCTATGGCCAACGGCGAGCTTGCCCTTATCGTGCTTGACAACAACGGTAAATACTGGTATCTTGGTAAAGATGCCGCAGTTACCCTGTCGGCTGGCACTGGTAACACTGGCACTGCCTTTGGCGATGCTAACGAATACGCCCCCTCGCTGGCCGATATGTCGGCAGAAATGCCCTACGAAGTGGCCGACGCCGCTGTCGAGACGTTTATTAACGAGGGCGATTAAGCAGTAAACGTACTTTTCAAAAACATAGTCTGTTGATTGGAGAACGCGCCGCGCAAGTAGCGCGTTTTCCATTTTTTGTGAATATGCTAATTTATAGACAAAGAAACGTTAGCAATGGTATTAACAACCACCAAGCCTATAATAGTCACCTTTGAGGGAATACCCGGTATGCAATACCACACCTACACTGTAGGGCTGCGGTATGTGTCCGGCAATACCTACGCCTATAATACAATATTCACAGGCCGCACGTGGTGTGATAGCAGCCGCCGCGCCTCAATGCGTATAGATAACCTGTTACGCGACTATGTGGCGCACTGGCAGAGTATCTTTGAGGCACAAACACAGGTGCAGCACCCGGCCAATATGTCAGCCCCCACAGCTTTTGTTACCCCTGTTGAGGACGGCCAGCAGTTTATGATTACAGAGGTAGTGGTAGAGTGTTACGGCCAGCAGCAGTATATTAACGTGTGGGGCGGCTTCGTTGCACCGTGGCAACCCTACGAGCTACCTATTGACGGACAGGGAAACCCCGATGCCTGTAACCTCGCTATCCTTGGCAGTGGCGTATTGCCGCATATACCGCCAGTGCATAGTAACAATATGTTTGTCGGCCTGTCACTATACCTACCACGGCTGGTAGATAGTATGTACTCTATAGGCTTCGCACAGTTGCACCGCTTCACCCTCAATATAGATGGTGCAGGGTGTATGTGTGTAAGCTGGACGCTGGCCGACCTATTCCGCTCGCTGGCACAGCGTACTATTATTGATGGTGGCTACCCGGATAGTACGGCTACCACCTTGGTAACAGGCGGCGCACCAAATAGCACCCCCGACATTATAATAGACGGCGGTACACCCTACGGAACGGCCATAGATGCCGACGATGACGAGATAACCACTGGCACACTCTATTTCTACGAGGGCGACAACAGGGGCGACGCTTTCTGTATTGTCGATGATTGCGCAGCCGACTACTACGTAGCTTGGGAAACGCCACAGGGCGGCTGGACGTGCTACGGCTTCCGTGGTAATGCCGTAGTAGGTGGCGCACCTGTCACTACCACTATGCAAACCGTAAATGACCGCGACGAGGTACTGGCACTTGACCAGCAACACACCTTTAACCTATACACCGACCCTGTAGCCCAACGCATATACGGACACCTCGCTACGTTGAAGTACGCACGAGAGGTGTACGTGTACGACAGCCGTAACGATAGGGGCTGTTATTGTACCGTTGAGGGTAGAAGTATTGACACGATGCCGACACGTACAGGCAAGTTGAGAGCGTTTAACGTCACCCTCAAAGAACAGCAGCATTTGAGCCTATGAAAGTATATTTGCAGATAAACGGACAATGGGCGCAGATGGTGAACGATGCCACACAAGAGGTGCAACTTAATTTCACGGTTGACAACCTCGAAAACCCTACGGCCTATGTGTCCGAAAACTCCTATAGCCTCAAATTGCCGAAGTGTGCAGAGAATAACAAGTATTTCTCGCAGTTCTGCCAGTCCGACAGCGTGATTATGCCTAATGGCTACGACCCTACCCAGCGTATGCCCTATATGCTCGTTTCCGACCAAGGCGAACAGGTAAGCACCGGGTGGGCGTATGTCAGCAGCATAACGGATAAAGAGTACACCATTTCACTGACTGGCTCACAAAGTAAGATTTTCTCCCAGCTACTCAATGCCGGATATGACACCACCAAGGCGGCAGAGGATAGCGACTACCACCTTATGACCGACTGGCTGAAAATGCGAAAGATTGGTACTATGTTTATGGACGAACAGACCAATAGACTGACCGCCCAACTTGTATATGCCAGCTGGAGAATAGCAGCACCGCTATTCAATTTCAATAATATACGTAATATATCCAATCTACGGCAACAATACGGCCTATACAACCTATTTTCCTCACCAGTCACCGAAACACAGGCGTTTATATGCTCCTTGGTAGGCTTTGCGCCCACCGCACAGGGTAAATATAAAGACTTTGATAATGAAACGTGGTTAGATAGCGGTAACGTCAACGGCCACGCAGCACAAAACGCGCTGGCATACCTACCTGTGTTCAAACGCAACAGGGATATAAAGGGAGAGCCGCAAGAACAATTTGAGATAGAGGGCGACATATTAGAGCCTCAAATTGGAGAGTTCCGCAGTTACTACCAGCAACCGTATATCTACGTGGCTATCCTGTGGCAGTTATTCCGTAATGAGTTCGCCACTATTACCGACGGCTACACGCTTAACCTTGATAGCCGTTGGTTTAATGAGGCCAATACCGAATTGGCACGGCTGGTGTATATGCTACCGCAGCACTACCAAGAACCGAGGCCGACAGGCACACCGCAGCAGCTTACCAACCTGTCGGCTGTTGCCACACTACCGACTGGCAGTTATGACCAACCGTGGAGCCAAGGCACTATCTTTGTAAGCGGACTGGTGGCCGCGAGCCGTAAGACCCTCACCAGTGAGAGCGTCACACTGGCCGCTGGTGAGAGCGTCACTTTTTCGTATAACCTCGCTATCCAAATGGCGTTAAAGGGTAACGAAGCTGGAAAGACTATCTATTTTAACGATAACAACCCTATACGTGTAAGGGTGTCCGTGATTGGTAATAATTGCGGTGTAGGACTGAAAAGCAAGCGGTATTTTCTCGAAATGATACCCGATAACGGAGCGTATAATATTGATAGTATTATTGCAATAAACCAGTACGCCCCTACGGTTATGTCGATGCTGACACAGGACAGCAACGAAATGATGCAGCCAGCCTACACACCCTTTGCCAGTAACGTACAGGCCACTATAGATATGCTGACCGTGGGCGACACTATTACTGTCACAGCCACGGAAGATACCACCGTACAGCTGCAATTCTACTTTGAGTTTGCCGCCAGCCAAGGGCAGACCCCTTTTAGCTACGGTAGCAACTTTGCTAACCAGTGGTACAAGTTCAGCACCGCCCCGACGATTACCTACAGCGTTACCGATATTGTGGCCACAAAGACTGTTGGCAGACGTAGTAATAGTGCCGTGTCGCTCGAAAGCCTGTTTGGTGATATAAAGCCGTTCAGTGTGCTTATGCAGTACAGCAAGGCACACCACCTGTTATGGCAAGTGGATGACATTAATAAGACGGTGACGGTGAAACGTGCCGCCGATGCCTACGCAGATATGGTGGATAGTGGTATTGTCGATATATCCGAAAAGGTAGCCAAGAATAAAGGCATAACGCTTAAGCCGCTTTCGTGGAGCGTTCAAAACGTCGTTTTCAACCTCGAAGATATTAACGCAGACTATATAGAGGGCTACGCGGAACGTGCCGGGCTTACCTACGGCAGTAAACGTATCATTACCCAGAACCATAAAGACAAAGGTACACTCAATCTACTTGGCAAGAATGAGAACGACAAAATAGCCACGTCCGCTATGCTGTCCTACACCGTAGCACCTGTGGCCTCAATCATTGCCAACAAAGATAAGTACCTGTTTATTGAGACAGAGCCAATGCCGCTCAATATGTCCGGCGACGAGAGTGCAGATATATACGGAAACTTCTACTACAGGCACAGTAACGGCAACTGGAATGTGCGCCAGTTAGAGGGCTGGCGGTATGGCACGGTATATATTACCGATGACTTAGCCGACGAGGTGGCCTTTGGCCGCTTCTGTTGGCACGGCATAGATGCCCTTAATTGGGATGGCCTATCCAGTTTGCGCTACGCCTGTTCGGTGCGGCCTGTGCTTAACACCGTGTCCGAAGATGGCTTATCCGTACATTTCGCTGCGGTGCGAGAACAATACACACAATACCCAGACGAGCCGACAACGTACCTGTACGGTAAATGCTGGCAGAATTACATTGAGGAAGTGTATAACCCACAAAACAAGGTAGTAGAGTTATACTTGGTACTCGATGTTACAACGCTGGCACAGGTACGCAGTAACCCGATTGTGCAGATAGGTAACGTGGTGTACCTACTGACCGACATTAAGGGCTGGAGTGAGAGAGGGCAGATATGCAAATGCACTTTGAGACAGATAACAGATATTAATAACCTAACAACATAGTAATTATGGCTTCAATGTTTATTGGCAGTGGCCGCTCCGTGCGGTCAGTAAGCAAGGCACAGTTACTTGGTATAGGTGATTTCTCCGAAGATATTACCTACCACGCTGGCGACCTTGTAATGTACAACAACCAAATCTACCGCTTCACTACCGACCATACCGGGGCTTGGAGTAGTGCCGATGTGGTTGCGGTGAACGTGTCCGACCTGTTTTTGGCAGGTGTGGGCGACCCTCGTATTAAAGTGGCCGAGGCTGACAACCTTACTGTGGGCGCAATGCTTTTCTACGACCGCTTGTTAGAGGTTTATTGTGTCGTAGCCCCCGAAATGGTGGAGAGCGTACTGGCCGACTACAACACCACACGCTACGAAACCAACTTTGACGTGTATATTGGCACAGCTGGTGGCAAAGCTCGCTTCGTCGCCAAAACCGACGCTATGCCGTCACAGGCATTGTACGACAATACCGTTGCCGCCACGTCCTGTTACTACCGATTGGAGATTGACAACAGCGTGAACGGTAGTATTACCTTTGCCGCCACGTCCGGCAATGGCAGTATTGCCGCCACGACAATTAACTGGACTGCCGGGGCTACTATGGCCGACATTGTGGCGTTGTTCACCGCCAAGAACACCACCTATATTACCTTTGCGGCACTGGCCGACGGTACAGGTGTGGGCTTGAACATTGGCGGCTACGGTAACAACACCCTCACCGTCACTGGTACGCCTACTGGTTGCACCGTGATTGACTGTAGCGGCTTCGCTTTCTACCGCTCCCTCAATCCGGCAGCACCAGCCGTGGGCGGTACGTTCAACCCCAACGCGGCCTATACGTTCATTAACAAGGGCGCACACTTCAACTGGAGAGGTGCAGCCGCCAGTAGCTTGCTCACTGGCCGTAACCTTGTGGACGCTAACTCCAGCTGCATAGCCAACGATGGCTTCAATTACTCGTACCGTACTGGTATTAACTACGCCAAATTCCTGTCGTGGGCTACCACGTCCGGCGATGATACCTATTATGACGATGGTGAGGGTGGCCAAGACGATAGCGTAGGCCACGTGATGCGCAAGAGCCGCTTTGATACCGAAGTTACCAACTACACAGGTAGTGACAGCCACCACCTCGGTATGAAAGAATATTACACCCACCTTTACGGCGACCAGACAGGCGACTATGCCGCACTCCGTGAAGAGTACGAGGCCAAGTATGGCGCAAAGATGCTTTCGATGTACGACGCATATATTATGTCGCATATGATGAAAGCCGATGCCGCCAGCGGTATTACCTACGCTATGATGGGTAAGGGCAAAAACCAGAGCGACGTTAAGGCCGACGCTATGAACGTCACCTACGACTACACGATTATTCCGGCATATCCCCCGGAGTACAACGCCTATACCTACGGCGTTGCCGTTTCCGAGGGCTTTAAGCCCAGCGCATACTACCACCCGGAGCCTGTCGATATTGGCCTGTTCCTGCGTGACGATGTTATGGCGAAAGTCAACGCCACGCTGGCCATTACCGCCGTTACAGGTGAGTTGGCACTGGATAACTCCACCTATAGGGGTTCGTCCGCTGACTGCTACGGCTCCAGCACGTGGTACTTCCTCGGTGACTACGGATGCTTCGACAACCTCTACCGTTTTTACGGTCTCTTCCGTAGCCGTCCTGTCCTCGCTTTATCACTTTCGTAAGTTATACGTTATCCCTTTCCCCACCAGCTTTAGGGCTGGTGGGGTTAATTCCAAAAACCACTCAATATGCTACGCAAACGCCCAAAGTCGCTTGATGCCCCGGTAGTGAGCCAGACAATACGGCTCGAAATGTGGGCTTATAAACGGTGTGACCAGTGGAAACGCAGTTACCGCTATACCCTCGTTAATGAGTTTCGCCAGCACATTACCATCGCAAAGAACGAGATAATAACAGACTTCGAGTTGCATAGCAAACTACAGCGAGAAAAGTTGTACCATTATAACCGCGCCTATACAGAGCTTTCTATTGTAGAGAGCAATATGGATATAATGATATACGACGATTTTAACGTAATGAGTGAAAAGGAATGGGCTGAATGTGCAGCACTGATAGACGGTATAAGAGGTGGTTTGTCGAGGCTGATAAGCTCGCTATTAAAAAGTGACAGTGGGACAGATTTTCCGAACTTTGGAACGGAAAGCGTAACTACTGATTATAAGGATGCCTAACTTGTTATGACAGAACAAAAGCACATAGCAAGTCAATTAGGAGCAATGCCAGCTGGTGAGCCAACAGGCAGCGCACCAAACATAGGCAAGCAAAGGGGTTCGTCCGCTGACTACAACGGCAACAACACGTGGTACTTCAACGGTGACAACGGATGCTTCAACAACAACAACCGTTATAACGGTAACTTCCGTAGCCGTCCTGTCCTCGATTATGACCAGTATAATAATGCAGACCTCGACAACTACCCTGTGCCGCTATCCGACTGGCTGATAACCTCGATGATGGCCGCAAAGGGAAAACAGAACAAACCAACCTACGTACACTTCCGGCTACACCGCATAGAGCGACTGGTACGGCTCACCCACGAGGTTAATAACTTCGAGTTGATGCCTACTGAAAGTACGGCGCATATAATCTTTGAGCCACGAGTGAGAGAGATAGTATGTGCCTGTGCCAGTAAGCGAGTGGTGCAGACGTTCTATATACGTACCCTACAGCCGTTATTGGAGCGGTATATGTACCACCCGGACAGCTACAGTTGCCGTGTCGGTAAAGGCTCACTCCACGCCATACAACAGCTACAAGATTATATCTATGCAGCCAGTGATGGCTACACGCGCGATTGCTGGATAGCCAAGATTGATATACAGGCGTTCTTTATGTCGCTGGACTGTTTCGACCTGTGCGACACCGTAGAGGCGTTTATTAAAAAGTATATGGCCGACAGTCCGCTACTGGACTTAATGCTATACCTTACACGGCAAATCTATTTGGCGGCTACCAAAGACCACCTCAAAGATATGGCACACCCAGCAGAACGCGCCCTGTTAGACCCCCGAAAGAGCCTATATAACCAACCCTACTACAGAGGCGTACCGATAGGCGACTGGACGAGCCAAACAGCAGGGCTGATTAAGACTACTGGCATTATCCTGTATCTTGTTTCCTTGGGCTACACCCCGGTACACTACACAGACGATACCGCAACACCTGTGGCCGATAAGCTGCGGTGGCTCAAAGATGACCTGTGGAGAGTTGAACACTACTACAGGGCGCAAGGGCTGACACTACACCCCAACAAAAGGTACTTTCAACACCACGGCAAGGGCGTTGAAATGCTTGGTTATAAGCTGCGGTACAACCGCATATTGCCAAGTGATAGAGTGTACCATAATATAATGTGGTATCTGGAACGTACCACCCGGAGAGCCACCGCCGACTTTACCTTTGCCACCAAGTACAAAGATAAGATACTATCTACCCTCAATTCCTACCTCGGTATGCTACGCCACATATCCGGCTACAAACTGCGTAGGCGTATATGTAATATCGTAGCAGCCTCACCGCTGGCGGCAATCTTTGAGGCAGCACCCGACTACTCAAAGCTGATAATACGCCAGCAGTACACCAATAAGACCTACTATAAAACCGCCTACCGTGCTATCAAACAACAGTACCGACAGGCGGCATAATACCAAAATAATAATTTATGGCATTTTTCTAATAGTTTGTAATAGTATTAACAATCAAAAACTTATAACGATGATTAAGTATGCAAAAATCGTGTGCGGTGCGCTGGTAGTGCCGCAGATTTACCCCGGCTACATTGTGCTGGACGGTAAGAAAATCTACAACCCTACAGATGAACAGTACCGCAATGCTGGCTATCTTCCCCTCGAAGAGACACCGCAGCCGGAAGATGTCGAGGGCAAAATTGCCGTTGCCACCTATGCCGTCAACGAAGAGGAAACGGCCATTGTGCAGAGCTGGCACTACGAAGATGTACCCGATGTAGAACCCCACGCCGACGGAGAGGAAGGGGGCGAATAGCCCCCACTTTCCAGAAAACGGCTAATTTATTAAAAAACGATGAAAACAGCAAAGATTTGGTTTGCAATAACCACAACAACCGCAATAGTGCTTATAGTTGTGGGTTTCATCATCCCCCCTATGGGTACTATTGATGGCTCGGTACTAACCGCAACAGGCGAGCTAATGGGCTTTGCCGCCATAGCGCAAGTGCCAGCCTTGGTGAAAAGGGGTACAGACGTAACCCTACAACACGGCAACACCAGTATTACGGTAAACAGCCCAGATAAACCAACTACAGACGATGCAGATTAAAGTAGAACGCAAGGCAAGAAAGGCCACGTACACAGTTGGCAAGGTGTATATAGACGGCCAATATTTCTGTGACAGCCTCGAAGATACCGACAGGGGCGTAACCCAAATAATGCCGTTCACTTCCACAGGTGGCAACACAGGTTATTGGGTAAACGAGGATGGCGGTATTATCCAGAAAGTACCCAGTAAGACGGCCATACCGACAGGCCGCTACGACGTGTGCAGCTTCTATTGGGAGAAGCACCAGTGCTACGTGCCTATGCTCCTACGTGTAGGCGGCTTTACAGGTATTCTAATGCACAACGGTATGACCGCCGACCACTCGGCAGGGTGCATACTCCTTGGAAAGAATAATATTGTAGGCCGACTGGACGGCAGTAGACTATACGCCGATGCACTGGCCGCTCGTATCATAGCAGCGGAACACCGCCGCGAAAAGGTGACAATAGAGGTAGTATGAGCGACAATGTAAACCACCCCAGCCACTATACACAGGGTAGTATAGAGTGTATAGACGCTATGCAGTCCGCTTTCGGTACACAGGCAATACAAACCTATTGCCAGTGTAATGCTTTCAAATACCTGTGGAGAGCCAACCTTAAGAAAGCAAGCCCCGAAGAGGATATGCAAAAGGCACGTTGGTATATAGATAAGTGGCTACAGCTACAGAAAGGAGAAACAGAATGAGCCGTTATTTCACTTTTGGCCGTTTTCTTACAATAACGGCATTTCTTATTTTACTTTCCGGGTGTAAGACAACAAAGGTTATCGAGCAAGTGCCTGTGTATATCCACGACACTACCTTATCTGTGAAAGAGGTACACGACAGCACCTATATAGACCGCTGGCACACCGAATACCAGAAAGGCGACACAGTGTTTGTGGCCGATAGTCACATATACGTCACATATCGAACACGCACGGACACAGCATATAAGTATGTTGAAACACCTGTAGAGGTGACGGTAGAGCATATAAAAGAGGTAGAAAAGCCGTTGACCAAGTGGCAGCAGTTTCGTATGTCGCTCGGCACTATAGCAATCATAGCCGCTGCGGTATGCCTACTGTTTCTTTGTTTCCGATTGTGGCAGAAAATAAAGAAAAACTGACTACAAACTGACTACAAAAAGAAGAAAGCCACTGATAATTAGCGACTTTCTTTCTTTTTTGGTTGTCCTACCAGTACAAAAGAGTATAGTTGCAGTATGTTTCACTGTGTTTCATTATGTTACTTAACTCGCTCATTGTACTGGTGTTAATATTTCTTATTGTTTCACTATGTTTCAATCGTGATTAGTATTTTTGACTACAAACTGACTACAACAGACTACAGGCATTATTTATTATCATAGAGAGCCATATTGGTACGCCTCAATTCATCCACAATGGCAATATAGGGGCGCATAGCCTCGTAGTTTTTATGGCCAGTCCATTTAATAATAACCTCGGCTGGTATTCCCAACCACAGGGAGTTGACAACAAAGGTACGCCGGGCGCAATGTGTAGTTACTACTTCCCACTTCCATACTTCCCTTTCGTTTCGTTCACTACCACGGAATGTTACCAACCGTAGCGGCTCGTCTATCTGTGCCAGCATTGCCGCTTCTTTAAGGTAAGTATTACATTTTTGCTCGGATATTTGCGGCAGCACCATTGGCGAACCACAGGCCATAGTGCGCCGCCGTTCTATTATGGAACGTGAGTATTTATTAAGCTCGATGGTGAGAGGGTCGGACGTTTTCTGTGTAGTGAGCCGGATAGTGTCGCCCTGTATGTGTGACCACCGCAGCTGTATAGCGTCGGAGAAACGTAGCGACGTAAAGGCGCATAGGCAGAATATATCCCGGACATTGCCGTGTGTGTGGTACTGGCCGTAGTCAAAGTTATAGAATTGCATTAACTCTTCCCACGTGAGGTGTATAACTTCTTTTTGTGGTGTCTTAAGGTGCGGCGTTACGCGCTCAAAGGTGGTGTCGCTTGTATAGCCGTTATCCACACACCAGCGTAAAAACCACTTCAACACGCCTATTTCTTTCATAAAGTAGGCGTTGGTATAATGCTTCCCGGATAGCCAAGACTGGTAACGCTGTAGGCCGTCGGCTGACAGTTCCCAGATGTATGTAAAGCCAGCCTCGGTGAGTTTGTTTAACAGCACCCCGAAGCGTCGCACAGTGGCAGCACTCCAGCCACGCTCAACTTTTTGGCTGTCGATGAAGGAGCGCATAACCACGGCTATTTTGTTACTGTCGCCCACCGTTGGGGCATTTTCTGCAAAGAGGGCTTGCACCTGTGCAGGTGTAGGGAGATAGTCGCTTAAAAAGGACTTCTCAAAATAAGACGATACGCGCCCACGATATTCTATAATAGTGCCGTTGATGGCCGACACTTCCCGATGCTGTTTTGTCGGCATTGCCAGCTGCGCCGTTTCATCCCACTGGTCGGGGAATACCGACACAGGGAGATACAGGCGCACACGCTGACCTTTCCACGTGACCGACATTATAACCAGCCGTGAGCCGTCAGCGTTAGGCCGCGAGAACGGCGTAAAGCGTATTGTGTATTTGACACGTAGCATAGGCGTTAAAAGTGGTAGGTTATACCGTTGGCTGATATGGTTACTTTACGTAGTTCCTCGCCAGCCCTACGCTCACACTTGATAGATAGTATTTCACACACCAAGGCGGCAACCCCACACCCCACACCTATAATACCGCCCAGCACAGGTAAAGGCGACTGGCCACTGGTGGTGCTTTCCATTTGGTAAAAACCCAGAGCCATAAGC
>Ga0326514_10000313_pt1 | contig 33170 bp, 33 predicted proteins | sample 3_2548_0518_D_FD_203653 | JGI IMG/M metagenome (GOLD analysis project Ga0326514, IMG submission 203653) | Bovine rumen microbial communities from UC Davis, California, United States - 3_2548_0518 | ecosystem: Host-associated > Mammals > Digestive system > Stomach > Rumen | place: USA... | reverse complement strand
ACATGCATGAATCTCTTTAACCGGGTCTCACCCAATGACATCTTCGAAAAAGTGCTTGATGCATTCTTCTGATATAAGTAGGCAAATACTAAGAATATGGGATTTTTCAACAATAAAAAATACTTTATGAGAGAAAAAGAAGGTTTCAATGAACAAGTTGGGGCTTTACAGTCTCAGGCTAAAACCGTAATGAGTGATTCCGTAGTTCCTGTTGATGAACGAATTCATAGAGCTGCAGATATTTATAGACAAGCCGAAAAAATAGCTGCAGAAGGTGGTTTGGAGGATAAGAGTTACGAGTCTTTATTGGCCGATTCTGCAAAGTTCTTCTCAGATTACGGTCTATATAAGGATGCACTGTCTAGATATTCAGACTTGATAACTCTACGTGAATCTTTATACGGACAGGAGCATTCTGCTACAGCTTCAGCTTATCATGAAATCGGAGAAACGCTTAGAAACCTATGTGACTATCCGAAAGCATTAGAATATAACATGAGAGCATTGGAAATTCGCAAGAGAATCCTAGGCGAAAAACATGTCGATACAGCTGAATCCTACAATGACACTGGGCTTGTTTACATCTTCCAAGGCCATTATGACAAAGCGTCAGAGCTATTCCAAAAGGCAAAAGCTATCTGCGAAGAGGTTGTTGGTACAAACCATCCTAGTATGGCAGAGTCATATTCGAACATTGGAATGCTCTTGACGAAACAAGAAGACTATTCTAATGCCTTAGAAAACTATTTGGAGGCGTTAAAGATCTATGAAAGCACCTTGGGTAATGAAAATCGTAAGACAGCGATTGCATATCATGGTGTTGGATTGTCTTATTATTATATGGGCAACAACTCTAATGCTTTAGAATATTGCTCCAAAGCAGTTAGGATCTATGAGAATGTAATGGGGCTGAACCATCCGGAAACCGCAATCATATATACGGGTATAGGATTCGTGCACTATAATATTGGAGGCCTTTCGCAAGCATCAGACTATTTTACCAAGTCGTTGGAGATAAGTGAGAAAATGTTAGGGTCTGAGCATGTTAATACCGCTGCATCATATATGGCATTGGCATGGTTGAAGTATAAAATGGATGATCATCAAGGAGCCATCGATTATTGTGAACGGAGTTTGAATGTCACAGAGAAAATATATGGCTTGGAACATCCTGACACTGCAGAGGCGTACAATAATATGGGATATATGTACTACCTGACAGATGATACTATCAAGGCCTATGAATACTACCTCAATGCTCATCAATTCTATGAGAAGTGTGCCAGATCAGAATATATTGAGAGTAAAATAAAAGAGGTCGAATCAAGTTTGGAATTAATTGAGGATAAACCTGAAGAAGAAAGCAAAGGCACCAGAGATCTGTTTTTAGAAACACTCACCAAGATGGGATGCCAGTATGAGATTGACCCAGACGAAGGATATATTTCCTTCGGATATCAAGGTGAGAACTTTGTGGCTAGTGCTACAAACGAGGGATTTTATGTGCGCATTTGGGACACTTATTGGGGACACGTAGAGTTGTATAACGTTGACGAGTTCTCCAGATTGAGAAAGGCGGTTAATCATGCCAATCTCAATTGTGCGACTATGACTGTCTATACTATCAATGAAGAAGGAAATACTGTCGATGTTCATTGCAAGTCAATTTTCCCATTCATGCCTCAAATGCCAAATTTGGAAGATTATTTGAGGAGTGAGTTAGGCGACTTTTTTACCGCCCATCACATGGTTAGTAGCGAAATGGCTAAGCTCAGAGAACAAGAAGAAAATGCCCAAATAAACTGATTTTTAAGCCAAAGCCCGAAAGCAGCAAAAAGTGTGCCAAATAGACAAGTGCTTGATAGTCAGATGATTGATATGATTTGGAGATTTCGGAAAATAGTTGTAACTTTGCAGCTGCATTTGGGAAACTCCCAGAAGCGATTCACCAAATCTTGTTCTTATGTTTAGTTCAACTATCAAGTATGCAAAGCTCGCATGGGCTTATGCAAAAGGAATCTGCGGCTTTCGTCGCAAAGTGTATGACCTCACATTTGTCTATGTGCCAGAGGACAAACTATGGTACATTGACATGCCTTGGCCAGGTGATCGCTACAATTTGGCAATGGTGGCAGGATCCAATCATCTTCTGTCCTTTCTTGATACAAAGAAAGAGAATCGTGTAAGTGTTCTTGTTCGTCCTTCAAAGAAGAAGCTAACAAGCATGACAGGCTATTTTGAATGTGTAAAGCAGTATTCAGGATTGTATGCTGGAGCTACTTATAAGGTTAATGGACTTGAAGGATTCACCCGGGAAATATGGATTTGTCCGGTCACTCTCACTGTTTTGGGGCATTATCCCCAGTACATATACATTAAGCAAATCACAGTTAATCATTAAATAATGAGTTTGATGAGAAGAAAATTCAGATGGATTGACTTGGCACTGCTGCCATTCGGATTGTGCGTATTATTCCTGCTTTTGTTAGGTAAGCTCTTCGGACTTACCTACAAGCAGATCTCTGTTGTATTCAACCTATGGGTACAGGGAGTTGTCTTAGCGTTGTCAGGACTGGCACCCTTTGGAATCGCTATTTATAAATTGGTGGAGTCATTCTCGGTAGGCTGGCTCTTCCTTGCCATCATTTTTGCAGTATATGGAATGGCTTATGTATATGCATTCATTAAAATGCTACAACATTATCACTTGCCATTCAACGATGCGTTTGATCTTTGTGTAGTGGACCTGCAGCTATTAGCCAAGAAATGGCATACTACTTATCAAATGGTAAATCTGCTCATATTTATACTCTTCTATCTCATCCTCATAGGTGTAAATGTTATGATCTGCTATTATTTATTCTAAAAACTGCAAATAATGGAAATCTACCAAATCATTTTGATGGGTATTGGTACAATCACTCTTATATGGCTAGTCGTTAAGACCATCAAAGGAGTATTATGGTTGTTGGGGAAAGGGCTTGAAAGCTGTTTTAGAGAAAAATACCCTTATGATTTTGAAATAAACTTAGGATGGGTTATGCAAGAGATGAAATCGCGTGGTTACAGACAAGTGGCTATGATGGATGCCGGCAGTGACAATCCTGGAGTAATCATGATTAATTCAGAATCGGGTATAGAAATGGAGGTACGCCTCCATGCTCCTTTGCTTACGGACAAAGGCTATAGCATCATAGTTGCCAATCATAGTAACAATACAGCAGTAGTTATGCAAGATTCTTCTTCTGATGAGAATAAGAGATTTCTGAGTAAATATTTGGAATAGTGGAGATCCTGCAGTATAACTTATACATTAATCCCGCCAGTTCATACAACGTGGTGGGATTTTCTTTTCTGTCTGCCATAATATGGCTAAATTTGCATCAAACCAATAAAAATGAAGATGAAGAAGATTTTTAAATGGACACTTGTAGGAGCACTCCTGGCAATAATGGTTGTTGGCGGATTTGCCATATGGATTCTCTATGGTAGTAAAACAAGCAATCCCAATAACTACCAGACCATTGGTGACATTCCAGAGCCATGGGGATATGAGCGTATTAGCGGCGACGATGTGACTTATACAAACTTCCTACGGAAACTTCCGCTGAAAGGAAGAGGTTCAAGAGTTCAGCTCTATATTGGTGGCGAAGCACGGTTCCAATCGTTGAATTATGCCGTGATAGATTTGCCGCTGCTGTCGAATGCAGAGCAATGTGCTGACGTATGTATGCGGTTGAGAGCCGAATATCTCTTTAATACAAGGCAATATGGTCGTATCAGATTCCAGAATGTAAATGGGAAAACGTTGAGCTATGGAGGTGGTAGCTCTCGCAAGTCATTTGAACGTTATCTTCGGAATCTCTATGGAGTTGCCAGTACCTTCTCGTTGAGCCGGGAGATGACAACGAGACGTTTGGCTGATATGCAGCCCGGTGATGTATTTGTTTATCCTGCCCGTTATGGACAACAATACGGCCATGCGGTAATGGTGGTTGATGTGGCAATTAACACAAATGGCAAGAAAGCATATCTTCTGGCAGAAGGGAACACCCCAGCGCGTGAAATTCATGTAATGCGGAATTTTGAGAATCCCTTCCGTTCTCCATGGTTTATGTTGGATGAGGACGCTGACAATTTGATACTTTCCGTATTCCATTATAAGGCCACTGATTTGAAACACTTCTAATTAGGATAATAACGAATTGAAATATGACTATGAGATTGAAAATAGAAATACTTTTGTTATGTGCCGTAATATGTATGGCAAGTTGTTCCCAGAATCGTGGTGAAAGCAATGGGCTTTTTGGTGAGGTCGAAGCCAAATGCTTATGCCCTCCGACGATACACCTCCAACCATATGGTAACTTTAGCCAGCGTGAGGCTAACAAGTTGGGAAAAGAACTAACTAAAAAAATCGAAGAGATATTTGGTGTGGAATTGGACTACGAAGTACATCCTTCGTTGCCACTGTCTGATACACTAATGAATGATGGTAAGACAAGGTATAGAGCAGAGAAAATGATACATTCAATGGCAGCAGATGCCAACAAGCATAATATATATATAGGATTGACTCATAAGGACATTTCTTGCAGCATACACGGCAAGAAGGATTGGGGCGTACAAGGACTGAGCCTTATTCCAGGTAACGCCTGTGTGGCTTCAACATTCAGGGTAAAAGACAGAAAAGATTTTTGGAAGGTTGTATGCCATGAGTTCATTCACACTTACTTCTCTTATAACCATTGCCCGAAGGATGATCCTTCATGCTTAATGCAAGCGGCCAAAGGGCATCCTCGATACAAAGGTAAGAATGCGTTATGCTCATACTGTAGCAGTGTGCTCAGAATATAATGACTCATACAATAATCCCATAGGTTCATACAAGGCTGCGTTTTTTTCTTCTCCAGATAGGACAAACATATTAATTTTGCATTGTCAAACGAAACAAAAAGTATCTATGAAGCAGTTATTTTTTTCCTTGATGATTGTGCTCATGAGCATGATGGCATCAACGCCGGTTAGTGCGAAATCTAACAAAAAGAGCGTAACGGACCAAATCCCAGCAAACATCGTGGTAAAACAAACAACGCATTTTAATGATGGACGTACGCTGACCATTTACTACAAGAAGAGCGGGATGCAGTGCGAGGTATATTCTCCTTGCAATGCTAGCGACTACAACATGAGTGATGCCTCGAAAATCAAGTCTACAAACTTTGAAGTGGTGGAAAAGGTAGAAGGAAAACTTTACAAGAAAGCATCTATTGGTGAAGTGACACGGCTTATCAAAAGGTTAGTCAACCAATATCTATGATGGTCTATGTGGAAATCATACTGCTGTGTGTATCCATTGCGGTACTCACAGCAGTATCAAAAGAAAATGAAGAATGAACAGAAAGAAGAAATGGGGCTGCGCTACGATTGTTTTGATGCTCTTTATGGCTATTAGCATCTTTGGCTTGCATTGGGCTTGGAAATATTATGGATTGCCTGAATGGCCAGACCGTAGAGAATACAAAACGATTGAAGAACGTGCGGAGAAGGCTTTAGCTTTTGCAAAGCGTCATAATATGAATGAGCACTATGCCCTGTTCGTGGACTATGGTATTCCATCTGGCACGCCACGCCTGTTCGTCTGGGATTTCCATCAGAAAAAGATTGTTGCCAGTACTTATGTGATGCATGGTCCTGGAGGTGGAAGCACTGACGAGCAACCTGTTTTTAGTAATAAGCCCGGAAGCGAATGCTCTTCCTTGGGACGATTTTTAGTCACAAAGGAACATGGTTATAGCCTTAAACGCAGCTTTCGACTAAAAGGAATGGATTTGGACAATCAGTCTTCTTATGTTAGAGGGTTGATGATTCATAGTTCTTATTGGGTGGACAAGTGGTGTTGGAAAAAGTATATTCCTCTTCATCGCGCCAGCTGTAAAGGATGCGTTACTGTTTCTTCAAGAGGAATGAATTATCTGTGGTCACTCGTCAACAAAGAGAAGAAGCCCTTGCTGCTTTGGAATTTTGTCAGTAAATCATAATGTAGTGAAACAACATGGGACTTTTTGGATGTTTTTTGATAATTTGGCTCGGCATCATAGTATTAACGATTCGCCGAGTTGTGCAAGGGAGGTGGAACGAAAAGGCAAAACTATTCTTGTATTGGAGTTTATTCCCTTTCCCGTTGATCCTCCACCCCAAGAGATTTGGTCCTATTAAGAGCTGGCTTTTGTTTATAATCTCTCCATGCATGATGCTCATCTATTGTATTGCCTTAAGCATATTGATAATGTACTCGATGTTTCAGACAGAAGAAGGGATCCCCCAATCGATTCCTTACCATACAAATGTAGATCTTAAGAGAATAACAGGAGTCGAATTCCCTGAGGTGACACCCGTAGACTCATCCTGGCATTATGATTTTAACTCCTCTGAGACAGCCATTAAGTTTGTACCGAACAAGCCTTTGGAAAAGGATTTCTTTCTTAATCTTAGGAAAGCGTGCAAAAACGACACCTGCTGTTGGAGCAAAGATTCATCTGGCTATCACTACTTTATTTATCCCGAAAGACCTATTGACAGGATCAAAGGTACACATATACGTCAGATTGAAAGAGACGGGCAATTGGTTAATGACTGGGATGGTGATTATATACAAGTATATATTCCTATTAAAGGAGATACCATTTACGTAAGTGATGGATGGTGTCGGTAAACAAAGTTAAAAAAGATGTAGAATCTTCGATATTTTCCTCAAAAATGTGTATATTTGCAAAATTAAACCAGTTAGTACATGGAATGGCTCAGAATATCTACCAGCACCGAATTGGTGCGAGTCGCCACGGATGAGATTGTATATGTTCGTGCCGATGGAAACTATTCTGACCTTGTACTGACAAATGGTAAGAGTCGCAAGATGACATTCCAACTTCATTTTTTTGACGAGGTATTCCAACAGTTGCATAACAACATGTTTGCCAGAGTTGGAAGAAGTCTCATCGTCAACAAACGATATATACATGTCATTAATCTCACAGAACAGATACTGATATTCTCTGGCCAGCAGATAAAGGGCGACATCAAACCCATAGGCGTGTCACGCGAGGCACTAAAGCAGCTGAAGGAATTACTAGAAAACGAGAAAGGGGTAGACAATGGATGATATAAACATGCAGAAACCAGAAGTGCCCATCATCATCATCGAACGGGATGAGCGACCACAGGCTAAGGAGTCTGTGACGAAGGTCGTTGCCCCTTCCAAAAAACAGAAGTGGCTGAAGCGATTCCTTGCATTGATAGCTGTTGGCTGTCTGATGATTGCTGTCCTTGCAGGCTATTATTTCTGGAATTACTATTATAACATCGGTATATCAATTTCTGTCACACCAGAGCAAAATATCGAGAAGCTTCAGCAGCCAGCCAAACAGGAAGAACCTGAGGTTGTGATGACTAGTGATAGTATACTTGGGGTAGCGATGGACTTTTATGCCATTCATGGCCTGAAAGCCTCCATCGAGTTCGAAGAACCAGACACTGCAGACACCTCAGTCTATCTCTATTGCCGCTCTGCCGATTTTAAAGGCGATAGTACTTATATAGGTTCGTTAGTCGTAAATGGTAAAGAATACCAAAGCGATACACATCGTCTTGGCTATATGGCTATGTTAGGCGGCAATAGCGTTATTGGTATTTCGAGAAGCGAAAAGGTTAAGGATTTCGTTCAGGAACAAGGAGGTTCGTTCTTCCGTCAGTTCATCCTCGTCAGCGATGGTGTCATTCCTAGTCGTTTTTTCCTTCATGGCAAGGTAGAACGTCGCGCTATCGGTCGTATTGGCAACCAACTCTACTTCATTGCCACCCGCCACAAGGAAACTTTGTGGGACTTTGCCGACGCCCTACGCGAGTATGGTTTCATTGACGCAATCTATATAACAGGTGGAACGGACTCTTATTTCTACCGTAGTTCTGATGGGAAAAGGCATGACTTAGGTGCCCCCTCAGATTATTCAAGTAATAAGTGGAGGGGTATAGTACCATGGTTGGTTTTTAGATTATGAGAAGTGATAATTGTCTTTAATTACTGTTTTATTGACTTTATTGAAATGACATGAATAATCAAAGTGTAAGAATCGGAATTGTTGGATTAGGATATGTTGGGTTACCACTTTTCTGCCTTTTCTCTAAGAAATATGATTGCAGGGGACTTGACAATGATGATAAGTATGTCAAAACGCTCCAAAGTGGAGTGGATGTGCGTAACTGCATAATAGAGTCTGAATTATCAATTGCTTTGCATCATTCAAAAATTACAACAGACTGGAATCTCCTACGTGAATGTAATATTTACATAGTTGCAGTTCCGACTCCAGTGAATAAAGATAAACAGCCAGATTTTATACATTTAAAAGAGGCATGTAATGCTTTAGGAATCATACTCTCAAGAAATGATATTGTGATTTTTGAATCAACAGTTTACCCTGGTACTACAGATGAAATATGTATTCCTATTCTTGAAAAAGTGTCAGGTTTAGTTGTAAATAATGATTTCTTTGTTGGTTATTCACCAGAGCGAATTAATGTTGGAGACGAATTACATCGTCTCGATAATGTTCCCAAAATTGTGTCTGCTTCCAATCAAAAAACTTTGGCTTTTGTTGCTGATTTATATAAGTCTGTAATTAACTCAGAGATAATTCGAGCATCTAGCATAAAGGTAGCAGAAGCCGCAAAAATGTATGAAAACGTCCAAAGGGATGTATTGATTGCATTAGCTAATCAGTACTCAGACTATTGCCGTGAAGAAGGAATAGACATTCAGGAAGTAACGGATTGTGCTGCAACGAAGTGGAACTTCTCAAATGTGAGACCTGGACTAATTGGAGGCCATTGTATAGGTGTGGATGCTTATTACCTTTTGCAGCGCTCAGCTCAGAAGAGAGTAGATTTACCCCTTGTTATAACAGCTCGTTCTGTCAATGAAAAGAAAGCAAAACAAGTCAGTCAAAGAATTATATCATATGTACAATCCATCTATATAGATCCAAGAAATGTAAAAATTTTAATATTAGGATTTTCATATAAAGCAAATACCCCTGACATAAGAAATACAATGATAGCGACTATTGTAAAGTCTCTCTCTAGCACATTTATAACCGTTGATTGTTTTGATCCATTGGTAGATAGTCATGTTGTTGAGTCGAATTATGGAATACATATGCAAGATCCAGATCAGCTACAGCTTGACAAATATGATATTGTTATTAAAGCTGTTGATCATCATGTTTTTGACGAATTTGCAAATACATTACCAACAATGGTTGATATAAATCTTTTTCTTTAATTACAGTTCATATTATTACTAATAAATAAGATAATTATGCTATATTTACCCCAGATAAAAGAAGTATCAATAGATTTTTCTACAATATGCCAACTTAAATGTGTAGAGTGTTCAACTTCTAAAGGCATAACACATAATGGTATTGTCGGCAAAGGCCAATTCCGTTTTGATGACTTTGTCAGATTTGTGAAGAACAATCCGCAAATCAAACGGATTGAAATGTCGAATTGGGGTGAGATCTTCCTAAATAAGGATATTGCAGAAATTATCAAATTTGCAAATGAGAATGGAATAACTTTATATTGTGGGAACGGAACAAATTTCAATGATGTTGATGATTTAGTACTTGAATACCTAGTAAAATACAAAGTTGAGTATTTGAACGTCTCCATTGACGGAGCTTGCCAAGAAACATATTCGAAATACCGTGTTCATGGTAATATCCAGAAAGTTTTTTCCAATATTGAGAAGTTGAATTATTATAAGAAACTATATGGTTCTGATTATCCTAAGCTTTCATGGCAGTTTATAATATTTGGTCATAATGAACATGAACTACCCAAAATAAAGGAATTATGTAAAAAGTACAATATGGCGTTTAATCCCAAATTGAATTATTCTAATTATTCTCCTGTCAAGGACAAAGAATTTGTGCGTAGAGAAAGTGGATTGGGTGTGGCAAATCGTGCAGAATATAAGGAGATGCACAAAAAAGATTATAAAGCCCCATGCTATCACTGTTTTGTTAGTCCACAGATTAATTGGAATGGCAAGATATTAGGTTGTAGCGTAAATAAATGGAAGACCATTGGCGATGTTAATGAAATGTCGATATCCGAATGGGAAAATAGCCAATATCATAAAACGATGGTTGAGATTTTATTTGAAGGAAAAGAATGTCCTAATACTATCCCATGTTTCTATTGTCCGAATTATCAAAAAATCAAGGAAAAACCATTGTCAATAGAAGGGTTGAAAGAATATACGGAGTATGTTGCACCGGCTTTAAGATAGAATTATGACTTTGAATAATATCATTATTGAGGTTGACATAACACATAGATGCAATATGCATTGCAGGCATTGTAACAGGCTGTGTAATGCAGAATCATTTTATGGGACATCGCGTACACATAAAGACATGCAAAAAAAGCATATTGATTACTTATGCAATGAAATAATCAAAGCCCCTTGTGGGATGATAAGCATGATTCGTATTATTGGTGGCGAGCCTTTGTTGTCAAAAATTATTGACTATGCAGTTATAAGATTTGAAGAATTAAAAAGAGGTGGATACATTAAGCATATTAATATTGTTTCAAATGGGACAATTCAACCATCACCAATCTGCCAGCCATATATTGTCTATTCTCCGGTTATAGTAGGAGATATGATTGAGAAAAGAGGTCGATGTTTGGATACAGATGAAGTTTATCAAATTAAGAATCAAAAACACCGTAATATCACTATTTCACCAATTGATGTGAATGTTGAATATTGTATATGTGATAGAATAGATGTCTGTGGAATACAGTTTACGGCATTTGGTTTTTCATATACCGCTTGCTGTTTTCCTGCGATGTATGTGAGTAGGAAAAACCATAAGCGATTTCTTCATCATTTACCCATGTCAACTGATGATTTTTTTGACGAGGATTTCGAAAAGGACGTATGTTCCTTGTGCGTATTTGCAATAAAAGATTACAAAACGTTTATTCAACAGGCATCTGAAATGCAGGATCAAAACTTTATAGGGTCTCATTGGCAATCACTAATATCCCAAAATATACATTCTTTTTTTGAACCCGATACAAAATGGATTGACAATTATGCTATGGAAATATATAATTTCAGGGATATTGGATTCTCGACAAAGTCTATGCGTCAGGGAAAAATATATAGAAGTGCCAGCTTGGTAAATATACAAAAAGATCTTTTTTTTAAGGAATTAATAAAAGAAAGGATAACATGCATAATAGATTTACGTACAAATAATGAATATAAATGGAATCCATATGATGCCTCATGTTTAGGACAATGCCGGTTAATTCGATTGCCAATCGATACCAATGACAGAGAACCTGATTTTGAACAAAAATATAAGTTGGAAGATAAAGAACTAATTCAGTATGTATATTGCGCTAAAAACATAAGCAATCAAATATATACGCTTTTTAGTATGATTAATCCTGTAGAAGACAAAATCCTTATTCATTGTCATTCTGGGAAAGATCGTACAGGCTGTGTCATTGCATTATTTGAGCTACTTGCTGGAGTTGAAAAAGAGGTAATCTATGAGGATTATTTGAAAAGCAAGCAAGATACTCAATTATATAAGATTGATCTGTTTTTAAATATGGTTATGAGGTTCGGGTCAATTGATAAATATCTCATTTCATGCGGAGTATCAAAAGAATGTATTAATACTTGGAAAAAAGAATTAAGAGATGGTACTAAATAGAGAACAATTTGAAGCGTATAGCATGGAGATTGCCACATTCGGGAATATTCCAATTTTAAGCAAGTACTGTGGCATAGGATGTGTGTTCTGTAAAGTACATACAGATTCATATTTGGGCCATTATCCCAAGATTCCGATGATTGACGAAGAAGATTTATTGGAAGGTTTTAAGTTTATAAATCCTAAAGTCAATTACGTAAGATTAGGTGCAGGTGTCCTTGTTGCGCCCCATACAGATCCCTTTCTTCATCCCAAGATTTATGACTTCATCAAATTGGCGTCAGAACATTTTCCAACCAAGACAATATCTACGGTTACTACAGGAGCATATATCCGAGAAGACAAACTCGATTTTTTGAATAGTATTACTAATTTTGGAATAGATTTGTCTCTTATTACCATGCAGGAGCAACGTGAGTCTATTATTCCCAGATCGGCTCGGGAAAGAACAATGCATTTATTGAAGTATGCGCCACTAAATAAGTGCACCCTAATGTTTACCGGAAACCTCGATGAACTTAAACGAGATTTGGAATTGCTACATATGTTAGGAGTCCATAAAAAAGTCAGGCAGATATTAATTCGCAGGATTGAGCATACAGAAACGTCGCAACCCAAACTAAAAAAGCTATCTCAAGCATGCATTGACGGCTATGAGGAATGCATTACTTGGGTAAAACATAATTATCCCAATGTCATTTTTACTGTACCAATCTTAAAAGATGTATTCCGTGGTGGTAATAATGAGTATTTTATTGAAGCTGAAGAAAGGATTTCCATCCAAAAGGAGATTATTAAGGGTTTCCCAAATGATACATTCATAAATCTCATTTCCCCTCTATCGGGATATGAATATTTTAAGAAATCATATGAGAATATGCCCCATGTTAAGGTTAATCTTATCCTAAATCATCTTTATGGTGGTTCTGTTTCTGTAGCAGGACTACTGAACCATAGAGATATTAAAGAGCAATTTAAGCCTGAACACAATGATATTATGATTCTACCTAGTGAAATGTACAATTCTGAGGACGTTGATATAATGGGCGAACCACGTGAGGAATTATCAAGATATTATAAAGCCAAAGTTATTGCAGTTTAATTATGGAACGTATATTTTGGAATAAGTTGAGAATACTTGTTACTAATCAATGTAACTATAAATGCCCATTTTGTCATAATGAAGGACAAGGTAAAAATGAAAAAACCCAAATGATGGACTTTGCAAAGTTCAAAACATTTGTCGATTACTGCGTGGGACAGGAAATTTCAGAGTTACATTTTAGTGGAGGAGAGCCTTTCTTGAATAAAGACATTGTTCGTATGATTCAATATGTGAACGACAATACGGACTGGGGCATCGGTTGTGCTACAAACCTGTCTCGAATTACTGAGACTCAGATTTCAGAGCTGTCAAGAACAAGGATAAAATTTAACATACAGTTTCCATATGCGAATTCTTCATTGTTTAAAGCAAGTACAGGGAATGGAGATTATGAACATATTGTAAAGCAGTTGAGCTTGGTTAGTAGTGCGAATATACCTGTAGGGCTTAATGCTGTCGTACAAAATGATGACATTTGTAATATTGAGAACTTGCTTCATTTTTCTGTTGAAAATGGAGTTGCTCTTAAGTTACTCCCTCAAATTGGACTTAGAAATAGTAGTTTGTTTAAAGAAACAATATATCCGCTTCTCAAAAGATATGCCATTGACTACATTGATAAAGGGACTGGAGCAACAAGGTGGATAATACAGATTGATGGTAAAAACACAACAGTTCTCTACATTGACTCTCCATGTTTTACAAAAGACATAAATACATGTCGCATGTTTGGTGAGTTGCGTATTCATCCGGATTTCGAAGTGCAGCCGTGTATAATGAAGAGTGGACAATCACGAATAGATCTCTCAAAAGGCAAAGACGAAGTAATAAAAGAATTATCATTATTATGGAACGACTTCAAGAAATGTTAAGACAATACAACAACACCCATATCGATGATAGAGTTAGTGGAGGTGGATGGAGTGTGATGTATCAACAACGCATTTTCCCAGAGTATTGGAAACGCGTATTTATTATAGCTAATTCCCTGCCTAGGACGTTAAAAGTCCTTGAAATAGGTTCTGGCTTTGGCTTCGTAACATCCATTTTCGCCTATTTAGGGTATGACAACCTTGTTGGTTTTGAGAAAGATGTTCAAATTGCCAAATCTGCTAATAATCGACTCAGATCTCTATTTAACATAGAGAGTTGTATAAAGTCTGAAGTGTTTGAGAATCAGTATTATTCTTCAGATTTACTCGTTTTGGTTAATTGTGTTTATTCAGATGGATTAAAAAGCAAAGAAGAGTATCTTCGTAAGATTCTCTCATATTACGAACATGCTGGTTATCCACGTTATTTTATACTTGAAGTAATAGATGAGTCTTATAAGGAACCAAATGATATATTTCCTCCGATTGTAAGACTTTGTAAGAATGACATCGTGAATCTGTTTAAGAAATCGAAGATACAGTTATGGCCCACTTACGTTTACCCCAAGAACCATATTAGTAAGACTTTATATTATATTGAAACGTTATGAATATTGCACTTATATCACCTGAGTTTGGAGAATCAGGAGGTGGGCTCTCACTAGCGTGCTCTCGCTTTAAGTCCCTTCTTGAAGAAGAATTCAATCATACTGTTACTGTAATTAATCCAAACAAAAACCATATTAAGACGGCAGCAGGAGGATATATGCCGAATCTTGAATGCAAAATTTCAAATGAGTATAGGTTCAAGACTCATTGTCTTTCATTCCAAGAGTTAAATATTGACCTTATCATAGCTTTCGGGGGAGGTTTTAATGGCTACTATAGTTCGTTGATCTCAAGACATTTACATATAAGATTACTATTATTATTGCGAGGATCTGATATTAATCTTGCGAAATGGGATGATAAGGAGAAGCTATACATTGACTATGCTGTTAAAACTGCAAGTAGTGTCGTATGCTTGTCCCAAGAAATGAAGGAGAACATAAGCCTTCTATTTCCTGTACCTATGAATAAAATTTTTGTAATACCCAATTCGATTTCCACTCAGATTCCAGAAATTCATTTCCCCAACTTGCCAAATAAAGTAATTATTGGAACTGGTGCAACACATATTAATGAGAAGAAAGGTATTGCAAACTTAATTAATATGGTTGCTGAATTTAAAAAGCGGGTGCATATCCCTATTAACCTGGAAATTATTGGAGCAGTGGATAATGATTTAAGGGAAGTTTATGACGGTATGGTAAAAACTCTTTCTATATCTGATAGTGTACGTTTTTTAGGTTATTGCAACAGAACAGACTACCATAACATAACAAAAACGTGGGATTTTTATATTCAAGGGTCTGTATGCGAAGGCTTTGGTAATTCTGTGAGTGAAGCTATTCAAATGGGGAAAGGAATATTATTAACTCCAACAGGTTTTCTTGCAGAATGCTTAAGGAACGATTACCAGCTTATTGTGTTTAAGGATTGGGACCCAAGTAATATGGCAAATACTCTTTCTGATTTAATAGAATGCCCACAAAAAGAGGAAATGTATTCAAAGGCATATCAGTCCCTGCTTCTTAGTACAAATAAGAATCGAGTAATTGCATTGTGGGATGAAATGTTAAATAACCATCAGGTTGAATTAATAAATAGAGATCCTGGTATTCTTTCCGTTGTACTCCACGATGTTGATGGCGATATCCATGATCATATCACAACACCAATAGAAGTTTTCAAGAGATTTGTGTTAGATTTAAACCTCAATGGATTTGGATTATGTTCAATGGAAAATTATATCAACATGAGCGAATCGGATCGAAGAAGATGGATTGTTTGCACATTTGATGATGGATATGAGTCTATAAAGTCTAATGTCGCTCCAATATTGAAAGAATATGGTTTTACTGCAACAATATTTGTAAACACTTCAATTATAGGGAAAAACAATTCATGGAATTGGAAAGATTCGAAAGTGCGCAATCACTTAACAGAAAATGATATCCGAACATTAAGAAACGATGGTTTTGAAATAGGTTCTCATGGGAATAGTCATAGAAATCTATTGAGTTTGACGGAACGCGAACTTGAGAATGAGTTTTCAATATCTAAGAAATGGCTTGAAAATATAGTAGGAACAGTGAATACATATGCATATCCATATGGAGATAGTAGTCCTTACACCAGAAAGATATGTCAGCGGTTTTATGATTTTGCTTTTTCTTTGTATGAAGGTGGTACGGAATTATCTGTAGATGGGATGCATATTAAGAGATATTCAATTGATGAAATATATAAGATATTAAATATATGAATGTTTTAGGTGTTTTTCGGGGATTTCCAGGACTCGGTAGAATAGTTGCTGGTGTCTCTATTATGGAGATGCTCAGAGATGATTTCAACTGCGACATAAATATTATTTCATATTTGCAGGGGAACATATATCTTAAAAATCGAGGATTCAAGACTCAGATAGAAGCTACGGCAATGGACTATAGTTCCATTGGTTTGCTGCCAACTAATAAAATGGGCTCATTCATACATAAGCAAATTAAAGATCTTCGTCCTGATTTGGTAATAATTGATGGCGAACCACTAATTTTGCATTCTTTACGTCTGTCATACCCGAAGTTGAAAATAGTAGCTTTACTTAACCCTGCAGATGTTGTCAATCCTAAAATAGAAAAAGAGTGTATGGATTATTTTAATGCCATGTATTCTCAGGCTGATTTAGCTGTTATTCATGGATTAAGGAAAGTCCATCCTTCAAATCTATACAGAGATTATATTTCTACGGGGACTGTTTTACGTCGTGAAATATTCAAGATAAAGAATCAGCCGAGCAAAAATGTATATTGCGTATTGGGTGGCGGAACAGTCAATGTTGACAACAGTTTCTTTCAATCAACAACACAAATTGCGACATTATGTGTTAACGTAGCACGTTTGTTGCCAGAATACACATTTCATGTTGTTTGCTCCAGTTCAAATATCTATGACGCATTAGACGGTATCTCATATCCTAATGTCATTCTGCATAATAAGATTTTGGAGCCGAGCTTAATATATTCTGATGCAGCATTTATTATTACCAGATCTGGGCGGAACACATTAAGTGAGTTGGCATATTTGGGTATACCATCGATATCATTTATCTCAGGGTGTACCTACAGGCGTACAGAGCAAGAGGAGAATCTTAAGTGCTTGAATTCTGAGAACATATATAAAGCGTCTATAGATATTACTGTTTCTGAATTTGCAGATTTGTGTAAGAAAGTATCAAACAGCAAGCGTACTAGGAACCCAGATGTCTGCGGGAATAGAGTGGTCGTCAAGGAAATCTTAAAACTTCTTCAATAAAATGGAATTCTCGGTTAATAAGCCATGGAGCCATATCGAATGGCTTTCTGAATTAGAGACGGTGAACAATCTTCCACCTTCTAAAGAAAAGAAGGATAAGGGAAGATTGTTAAGAAGAGCAATATTTCAGGCTAATGTAAATATTGTAAGGGATGGGTATTACACGACATTTCATGGTAAGAAGGTTTATTTACCATCTGTAAAGTGTTACTCTCGTTTTTATTCTTGTCCCATTTTACTTCAGACGTTCTCAAGAGATAGAGACAAAACTTTAATTGAAATAGTTAATAAGGATTCTATTGATGCTGCAGAAGATCTGATAGAACGTGGATATAATCCCGCCGTATTGAATATGGCCTGTGAAGATGGCCCCGGAGGAGGGGTTATCGGAGGATGTTATGGTCAAGAGGAGAGCTTATTTAGAAGATCCAATTTGTATGTTCACATGTATCCATACTGTCCTCATGCAGCGGAGTATGGATTAAATCGAAGTTCAAATAGCTACCCCTTGGATAAGCGTTTTGGCGGGGTATATGTCCACAACGCATTGGTGTTTAGGAAAAAAGAACAGGAAGGCTATGAGCTAATGGACTCGTGTGTTCCACTCTCTTTTATAGCTGTTCCTGCAATTCGCGATCCAGAACTTACAACTGAGAGGACTTTATGTACATTAGATCGGGAAATAGCATTGGATAAGATTCGTCAGATATTGAAAATAGGAATAGAAAACAATCATGATTCTATAGTGTTAGGTGCATGGGGATGCGGGATATTTCACAATCCTCCTGAGGATATTGCCAAACTATTTAAACAAGTCTTGAATGAACCCGGTATTAAGGACTATTACAAAATAGTTCATTTTGCGATTATAGAGGATTCATGTTCTTTTAATGTCCATAATCCATCTGGTAATTTTATTCCTTTCAAAATGATTTTTGATAATGTGAGAGAATAGTATGTTGATTTCTATTATTATCCCCGTATATAACGCATCTCATTATATAAACAGATGTATTGATAGCATACTACGTCAAGCAGTGTGTGAAAATGATTATGAGATTATTTGTATAGACGACAATTCAACTGATAATAGTAGAGAAATAATAGAAGAATATGTTAGTTCGCATTCCAACATTAGGCTCATCTGTCATAATCAAAACCGCCAACAGGGAGCTGCCAGAAATACGGGACTTAACGCCGCAAGAGGGGAATACATTTGGTTTGTTGACATTGATGATTATATAACGGATAATATTCTCAGTTGGCTATATGATAGAGACATTACTTCTGGTCAAGTTGACATTTTTCAGTTCAATTCAATTTCTGAGAAACTCGATGGATCAATATTTCATGAAGATTTTTTAGAGTGTCCCTTAAGTATGACAGGACTCGATTTCTTAAAATATGAAATGGAAAACAATTATCGGAACCGAGTTAAAGCGACTTGGTCAAAATGGTATAGATGTGATTTCTTAAAAAAGAATTCTCTATATTTTAAAGAAGGTATTTATTGGGAAGATGTTAGTCATACGTTAAATTGTTTCATTCATGCTGATAAAGTAAAATATGAGCCTATTATAGGGTATGTCTATGTCCAAACTGAAAATTCAGATATGCGAGGTAAACAGAATTGGAAGAAGTTTGCTGACTCTATTCGATTCTGTATTGATTGTACAATGATAATAGATAAATATGTAATTGAAAAAGACCTACAGAGATTCTTATTGCAGCCTTTGGGGAAAACATTGGCTAAATATAAGTTAATTCTGCATGACCTTGGAATGAACGATTTGATATCTATTAGCAATTGTTTAAGTGAAATGGAGCTTTACATTCTACAGAAATATTTCGACCAGGAATTGTATTCTTGGTTAAGCAACAAAGATTCTTTGTTTTTGGAATGGTCTAAATAATATTTGGAAATGAGGACAAAATTAGTATATGTTTTGGCTAGTACCGAAAGCGACTTGTTTTACGAGCAGTGTCTTATTTCTGTCTATTCTGCTCAGCTATATAACCCTAATATAAAAATAGTGTTAGTAGTTGACGATAAAACGCATAGTACTCTGAAGGGTAATAGAAAAGAGATTACTGATTATGTTGATGATATTATAGTCAAGGATTTCCCTGAAGGAACCAGTACGTTTCTGAGATCCCGCTTAATGAAAGTGGGACTTCGCTCATTTGTTAAGGGTGATTATTTGTATGTTGATTGTGATACATTAATCGTCGATTCCCTTGAAAGTATTGATTCTATATCTGGATCTGTAGCTGCAGTTTTAGATGGACATGTCAAGTTGAACAATCATCCAACCTGCGACTTATTCAGAAAGCAGTGTGACGCAATTGGTTTTAATCTTGCAGACACAAAAGACTATTTTAATGGAGGTGTCATTTTTGCAAAAGATGATAAAGAATCTCACAACCTATATTCGTTATGGCGTGATTACTACTTAAGTGGAACATCGTCCAATATATGCATGGATCAACCCTCTTTCAATAAAGCAAATTATGAAAACAATAGTTTGATAAAGGAACTTCCTGGCGAATGGAATTGCCAGGTTCGATTTGGTGCAAAGTATATAGGTTCCGCAAAAGTACTTCATTTTTGTAGCAAAAAGAATATGCCGATTGCAAGTATTGCCTCAAGGGATTTTCTTTATAAAGTGAAGAAACATGGACTCAAGGCACCAGATTTGGAGGAGAAAGTTCGTTGTTGGAAGAACACCTTATTAGATAGCACCCTCTGTACTTATATCGATTATTCTTTCGTTTTTTCAAAAGAATATGAGAATGCTCGAAAGAAATTCATTCAAGATTCTGTCGAAAACCAGATACGTCAATATAGGCACTTGGGGACTTTTTACCAAATTACGAATTCTTCTGTTAGATTGGCCTCTCTCAGTGTACTTTATCGGAGTATTAGAAACTCTATCTTAGGTAGAATTTCTATGAAATCCTTATCAAGTATACTATTCCGTGAGAAATTGGGCAAAGAAATGCCGTGGGACAATCCAATTGATTTAAATGAAAAAATCACATGGTTGGCATTTAATTCGGATATCACAATTTGGTCGGAGTTAGCAGATAAATATAAGGTGCGGAAATATATTGAAGATAAAGGCTTTGGTGATTATTTACCCGAAATATATAGTATATGGTCAGAAGCTTCTCAAATTGATTTCAGAAATTTGCCTCAATCGTTTGTGCTTAAATGTAATCACGATAATGGTTCCTCTATAATAGTTAAAGATCAGTATTCAATTGAAACGAAGTCGATAGTTTCATTTTTCAAAAAGAGATTAAGAAAAAGATATGGATTATCTACAGCAGAGCCCCATTATCAACAGATATCTCCTGTTGTAGTAATGGCAGAAGAATTAATAAATAATGATTCAGATTATTCTGATTCTATTATTGACTATAAATTCTTCACTTTTGATGGCTTCGCTCCCTATTGCCAAGTCGTTTATAATCAAAAGGAATATGTGGAGCATGTATCAGATATATACAGGACTAATCCTTGGTGCAAATATAATGAAGGTAATAATTCTAAGTTTCGCAGCAATATTGAAGTCCCTCGACCTCGACATTTGGATGAAATGTTAAACATGATTCGTATTATAGGAAAGGATATTCGTTTTTGCAGAATAGATTTGTACGAAACCAAGAATAAAGTATATATTGGAGAAATAACATTTATGCCAGGATGTGGTAGAATTTCGAGTTTCTCTCAGCCTTTTCTTAATGAATTAGGTAGATTAATTAATTTAGGATAGGATTCGAGTATGATAGTCACAGGTATTTATGATAGTACCACTGGGAGAAACGAACTTTTACAGTGTAATACTTTTTTCAAGTCATATAATGGTAAAAGTATTGTTGTGATCTGTGATGACTATATCAATTCTCCAGATTATATAGTCTCTCTCTATTTGAACCGAGGCTCAGAATGTGTGAACAAAATAAGTAGTTTGTTTGTTATTATATCAGCAGATAGTACCGGCCTACATATTATGTGTGACCCATATGGTTCCCAATGGAATCTTTTCTATTGTGTAAAAGATGGACTTTTTTATTATTCAACCTCCATGAAGTCTCTATTATCTGTTTGCCCGATTAATCGAACGCTAAATAAAAATGCAGCAAAGATATTCTTGAAAAGAGGATTCTTGATTGATGGTCAGACGTTAATTACAGATATTAAGTGCCTGACGTGTGCTCAAGAACTATTCTTTAATCAAGATGGACTTCATGTTCAGCATTATAAATATCAGTTCAAAATATGCAACTATTCAAAATCAGATGCGAGAAATATGCTGATTCCAGCGATAGAAGATTCTATATTGGCATATTTTTCAAAGGCAGACAAGAGTGTTTCTTTGCCTCTGTCAAATGGCTATGATTCCAACCTGATATTTAATACGATAAGGAAAAAATGCAATGATAAAGAGATTAATGTATTTACGATAGGAGGAGTCGTCGGGCGGAATGAAATACCAGCAGTTAAAGAGAATATTAAAGGTATAAGAGGAGTACAGCATTATACAGACATCATTGACAAAGAATTATTGAGATCTTTTCCTGATATAGTCTGGCGGCTTGAAGGTTCACTATTTGAGGGCGGAGTTTTCTTACAGTATGCGTTGGGTAAACTGGCACAAAAAGCAGGAATTACTAAGATGATATGCGGTGAATGTTCTGATGAACACCAAAAAAGCAGATTTATCAAAGACATGTTTAATGTAACTCATGGTAAATATCACCCTAACTATAGGTATTATAGCAGAGCAAATCCTTTTCTAACGGCTCACTTTGTGGTACTAAAGAAAAGTTCATTAATGTTAAACTCGTTTGGTATAAGAGGTTGTTATCCTTTTGTGAATGTAACTTTTACACAGTTGGCCTCAATACTGGTATCTGACAATCTCAATGACAAGAGTTTATATAAAGCCTTATGCCAGAAGGAATTCCCAGCGTTGATTGGTAAAAATGTAAAGACTATGGGTGGGGCAGTGGATGAAGTGTCATATTTGTCAACAGACGCGAAAAAGAGATTATTGCAACTTACCTGCAAATCTAAACTAATTCAGGATATTAATTCTATTAAAGAACCTGCGGTCAATATGGCTTTAGATAATGAATTTATCAGAATTTGTGATGCAAATCCAAATCGTAATATACTGATAAATACAATACATGCCTTTAGCAATTATTATAAAAGTAAATTTACTTTTGACTCATGGCAACCTGAACCTTTTTTCTATAATGATGACCAAAAGTGTATGAGAGAACTGTATATTTTGCTTTTTAATGAGCTCTTTATTACGGGAAAATACGATGATTTGTTCATGAACAAAGGAATTACCATGGATTTCTGGGAATACGTAAAGACAATGGATGATAATGATGTCAGAATAGAATAATCACAGCTTGCGTTATTACGAATTATAACATGACTCATCATACAGCATTCTATCTCAAAACAAAGATCTTATTTTGGTTCCATAAGGGTTGCTGAGAAATGAGATGTCTTTAGAAAGTGCTTTAAAAATTGTTGAATTTTATATGGAGTAAGCTGTTTTATATGTTGAATCCTATTTATATAGAGGTCAATGCCCCTGTTTTCTTTTTTCCAAATAATGTCGAGCCAGAACCCATTTTTGGTCTTCTCTAATTCATCCAGCGACTTCAGCAAACTTTCCTTTGCACTGCTGAATATTGTCCTGTCAATAGAATCGGCCATACTGGAGAATGTATTCTTCATCAAAGCCAGAACAGAATCACATTTCTCTGGATGCATCTCGCAATCTGCAGTAAAGCCTATCTGATACTCTTCTTTCTCTCCACGTATTATGTAATAGTCGGCATAACAACCATATGTTGCACTATTTTCTTCTCTAACGATTTTGTTATATAATAAGTTAAGCATCTCGCATATAGCTTGGACAGTGACATTATTTTCCAACGTATATGGGATGGACTCAGTAAACCAGTCCATGTTCACCATTGCCTTAGGAGTCTCCATCTGCCGTTTGAAATGGCAGTAGGCGTCCTCCTTCAACCATGTCTTAATAAAATGGCCTTCTGGTAGTTCTTTTTTGTTGGGTATTGAAGCCAAGTATTGTTCTATAAGGGGAAGAATAGCTGGCTCTTCGTAATTGCCAACGAATAAAAAAGTATAGTTGCGTGGAGCTGAAGTTTGATCTTGAATTATGGAGAGAACTCCTTCGTTGCTTACTTTAGCAAGATCTTCCTCTGCAAGAAGTTTAAAACGAGGATGATGCCCGTTGGATGTTACAGAAACTGAATCGGAGAAGGCACTTTCTGGATCTGTCTTGCGATTGTTCAAGTATATAGCCATATCCCTTATGGCTTTCTGATAGGCAATCGAATCTTTACTGACATTTGTGAATCTGGCATAGATCATCTGCATCAACGTCTCTAAATCAACAGGATTAGCACTACCTGTAAGAGAGAAATATCTTTGGGAAATGCCTTGACTTAAATGGACTCGTTTACCTGCGAGTAGCTTTTCTACTTGTGATGAAGAAAGGCCATTGTTTCCAAAGGGGATATGACCAAGCATCAAGATGTTTGGATCCTGATCTTCTCCATACAGAGTCCAGCCACCTTTCCCGTAGGCTTTAAAAAGGACCTGACTCTTGTCTATATCTGTGTGTTTTAGCAAAACGACAGCTCCATTACTTAGCGTGAGTTTTGTATAGTCCAAATCAGAGAATCTTTCGTTTTTGACTATAAAACCTTTGTTTGGCAGTCCGTTTAATAGTTTGGCATCCTTCAAATTATCAGTATATGGAGAGGTCGGAGCCTTTCTGCCGGCAAAAAGGGCAGCTTCGAGTTCTTTTTCTGATGGATAATATGCGCTGTCTTTTTCTATACTCCAGCAACCAATAACCATATTATCGTTGGCCTCAGGTAATAGTTCTTTCATCCTACGATTGACTTCACCCAACGTAGTAGAGTTAACTATATGCTTCATTATTGCTACATAGTCTATAGCAGACGAAATGTCAGTACCATAGAGATAATTACTGTAATACTCTGAGGCCAATGAACTGCTTTCTCGCTTGTCTGCAGACATAAGGAAGTTATCTAATTGCGAGATTCTTTCAATTTGATAGCGTTTGTATTCTCCATCTGTAAATCCGTATTCTGAAGCTCGTCTGCATTCTATCAGGATATCAGTCAGAGCTTTGGCTTGCATGCTATCTTTGGGCTCACATGATATCTGAAATGCTCCTTTCGTGCTTGAAAGGAAATAGTCATCGTCATCTACTGAAGCAGAAATAAACGAACAGTCAGTCTTTAGGACTTCGTCATCGAGTCGAATATTCATCATAGAGAGAGCCGCATTGGTTATGTTAAGGTCTCTCCAGTAGCTCACGAATTTGCGTTGTTCTGGTGTATAGGCTTGGTGCTTGAAAAACAGAAATACGGAGTTTTCTTGAAGTTCCTTGTCATGATCAATTGAAAAGATTATCCCATGATGGTCTTCTACTTCCTCCTTTACTACTTCGCCTGCGGATTCTTTAGAGCAAATGGTTCCAAATAGTTGTTTGATTTTGGATTCAATACTATCAATATCGATGTCCCCAACTACTATCACGCATTGGTTTTTGGGGGTATACCACTTTTGATAGTATTCTCTTAGTTCTCGATGTTTGAAATTGTCAATCACATCCATTATACCAATAGGATAGCGATGGCCATATTTACTGTTCGGATACAGAAATGGCAGTTGTCGTTCATAGATTCTGGAGTTTGCACTTCTTTTGGACCTCCATTCCTCGTGGATAACCCCTCGTTCTTTTTCTATCTCTACGGAGTCGAGAGTCAGGCCGTTGGCCCAATCGTACAGCACTAATAGGCAGCTATCCAGTTTCGCGTGGTCAATATTTGTTGGTATGTCATCGATGTTGTATACGGTTTCTTCGATACTTGTATAGGCATTAACACCATCATTAGCACCAAGGCACTCAAAGAATCTATCAATTCCATTGCCGGGGAAGTGCTTGGTGCCATTAAAGCACATGTGTTCCAGGAAATGGGCCAATCCGCGCTGGTTGTCTTCTTCCTGCAAACTGCCTACACGCTGAGCCAGATAGAAGCATGCTCTGTTTTCTGGCCAATTATTGTGTTTGATGTAATATGTCAGGCCATTTGGCAGGGTGCCAATCCTTATTGTTGTGTCAACAGGAATCAACGTTGAGTCATTCCAACAAGACAATGCAAAGCTTCTGGCTGATATACTCAGAAAAAGAAGTACTATTGGAAAACTGAACAACTTCATATGTTTTGTATTTACGAACAATTATTTTAAAATGCTTCAATATCCCATCATCCGGTCAAATGCCATTCCCATGCTATTTTAATTTTGGTTTCTCTTCAGTCGGGTATAAACACCAAGAACAAACATTACTAGGAAGCATGTGCCAAAAGTAGTTGATGCGTCCTCCCATGACTTGTCCATACCCAGCAAATAGAATAATAATGAAGCTATTGCTGCCACGATAGTACAAAGGAGAATTTCTATTAAGAACTGTTTCATGTCTTCACCTGCAAAGTTACGAAAAGAATTTCAAAGAATCGAGTGTTAACACAATATTTAAATCATTAGTCATTATTTAAATACCATTCTATTACCGCACAGGTATATAGCAACGCATATTGGAATCTCTTTTCACTTGACGATTTGGCAAGTTGCTCCAACTTGGTCTTGGTATCACCCAATTTCCTTTCAGTATCTTCATAGACGATCCCTTTTATTTCATTGTAGATACAACGATATTCATAATATTCCCAAAAGGCATCATATCTGTCAATGATATAAAAGAGAATTGCCTCAATATCATAGCGATTGTACGAATTGGGATTCTGGAAATCGTTTAGGGTATCATTGTCTGCATAATCAAGAGCTATAATCTTGTATTTGCCAAACATCGGATTCTTAAAGAATGCATCGTTGTTTAGCAGGTTGTACTTTTCTTTTATTCGGTAGGAAAGAGTGTATATGGCCATACCTATAATTCCCCATAAGGCGTAATTGGTGTCGTAGTTGGGATCTAGTATTTTTTTTTCAACCCAACCCTGTCTCTTTTTATCAAATATTAGCCTGACTTCATTAACTACTTGAAGCATCACTTTGTCAAAACGGAATATTTCGTCATCATCGACAACATCTTGCCACCAAGTGGAAAACTCGTCAGCATTCAGCATGGGATTGTCTTTGCACAAAGCAATGAGAGCTAATTGGCATGGCTCCAAGAGGTCTTCTTCGGGCATGTTTCCATAGCCGTAACGTAGGCATGCTTGAGAAACACTATCATCTTCATTCTGCTTTAGGGCCCACTCCATTTGCTCAAAGTTGAAGAAATCACGCTTTGTCAATAATGATGGTTTTTTCTTAGTTTTTTTCATCCTAAATGATAATTACGTTGTGAATAATTGATTTAAAAGGGCATGACGCTATTCTCTTCTTGTTCCTCAAACGGAGGGAATGGTGTTTCTTCATTAACCATGGTGACAGGATTAATCTTGATAACAGGCTGGGGATCTTGGCCTTTGATCACATTAAAGGCCTTAACGTCATTATACCATTTCCCGTTAGATTCTCTAGCGTCAATCTCAAATTGAACTGTCAGATTATCGCCCATCTGAATATCGAACAGTTTAATCTTGTCCTCTCCAAATAATGAGAACATACAATGTCTTGGGTATACACCTGGTATTTCCAAAACATATTCTTGTTTCATCCACTGATTACCCGTCTTCTTTGACGTACCACTCTTTGCCTCCATAATGGCAATTACTTTACCTGTTAATTCCATTTCTATTATTCGTTTAAATTATACAAAGTAACTATCTATCCATTTTATATAATAAAACCTTTTCCTATTTTGTATGAACAGAACCATATAGTGTATGAATTCTAATTAGACTGTATCCTTTCTTCTTCTTTTCTCATACGATCTAACTCACCCTCAATATATCTATGGACATGAAAAAATTCGTTTAGTTCCGTTCTTAGATAATTGTCCAATTGAGATATTTCTGGAAAGAATGGTATAATGGACTTACAGTGCACATCGATAGTATTACCTTCTTCATTAATTGTATATACGGTATTCACACCAAAGTTCAGATTTGCGCCATTAATGGCTTTTTTCAGACGAGAAAACTCATCTATGTTGTAAAGTTCTGCTGTTTCCCAAAACATATCCCATAAGGTTATATAGAATCTGTCATCGGCGGCATCAACAACAAAGTGCTCCCCCTGGTATGAGAAAAGAATTCTGTCATCATCATTATCAATTTCATATTGACATCCGATTTTGGTTAGCGTCTCGAGAAACAACGCTCTAATTTTTGGTTCTTCCATTTTGTTAGTTTTTAAATCTAATGCTATTGCTCTTGTTGTTTCCATGCTTACATGCGGCATTTTCTTTTCCGTTCCACACTTGAATTCCATTTCTGGCGCTTGAAGATCGTCTGGATGAACATATTGCTCACCATTGGACTGTTTATTCCCCTCCCAACACTTATATAGATATTTGAAGAGGTAGTATAATACAATTGCTCCTAATAACTCCATACGTCAGTGTATTGTTGTTTAAAGGTCGCAAGACCTGCCTGTCCTGCGACCAGGAAACTATTACCATCTAGGCAGCGATGCAGTTCTCAACCATGTAATCTCTATGAGACTCTATCTTATCGAGGTACATCTGTATCTCATCAATGAACGACTGTGCATCGTCTCGTTTTTCACAAAGGCTGTAATACACATTATACTCAGCATCATACTCTTTCTTGAAGGCTTCATATTCAGGATGTTCTTTGACAAAACGATTGTCACGCTCATCTCGAATTGCACTCCAAGATTTCTCCTTGAATTCCGGCTCTTCAGCTATAGCGTCATGCATCTCGCTACGCATTTTGTCATAATCATCGTTCTTCGAGCTAACCTCATCCCACTTTGGCTGTTCCTTTTCAATATTTTCAAGTATGGTTTTTAATATCTTCTTTTTGCCAGAAATCGCATTTAAAAGTTCTGGTACAACCGAAATGTTACAGTCCATGATGCGCTGGATATATGTGCTTACCTTATCTGTTATTGGAGCAAGAGTCTGTAATTGTTCCAGAAAGTCTAAGGCACCAGAGATCTTTTCACCTTTGAATCGAATCAGATTATCGCCTTCAATGATAATGCTGCTTGAATTAAAGAAGCTTTCCTGGACACAATATCTGTTTGCTTTATTGATCAAATCCAAACCGGAGACCATCTCTTCTACCTCATTTAAAATGTTTTTCTGGACGAAAGATTCGGGATTGTCAACAGCATCATTATAAACATCAGCGGTGAAGCTCATTGTCTTCAACCATTCCTGATTATTAAGATGGTAACGTCTGGTATAGCGAATAATCTCACTTGAACTGGCTTTGCGATAGTGTACCCAGTGAGAATAAGGCAGTATTCCTATACCTTTATAATATATCTGCAAGAAGAAATAGCTGGCACTTCCATATCCAAAGTTAGTCAGATATACAACCCTGATATCATCATTCAGATTAAACGCTGGCGATGCCCAGCCAACCCGGCGATGCGAATAGGCTAAAACAGTATTGTCTTTATGCAGATCATTGGACAGTTCCTCCAACATTGCTGGCAGTACGCGATATGCTATGCGGTTATAATATCTTTGACGCTCTTCGCGAGCATAGCTTTCTTTACCCTGTTTATCCCCCTTTTTGTCATATTCATCTATTATTGCCCGGTAGTCTGCAAAGGAAATAGACTGTAAACAGGGTATCCACTGATAGGAGTCAGACAGACAAGAACAGAAATCGAAGTCTAATGAAAGTCTTCTTAACGAACTTCCTTTTACATAATCCTGCATGTCTAACACTGAGCGGTTGTCATTATCGGCCATCCGCTTTAGTTCATCAAGTTGATCCTGGTACTTGAACTTCAGTTCTACGAAATCAACTTTCACTCTGTCTTCATTCTCTACTTTGCGAAGAACGCACATGTGCGTATCATTCACTTTTACATTGTACATATTCATAATAGTTTCCTTTAAGAAATATTCTTGTTTACTCATTAATACCGAACCGTGTCAAAAGGTAAACAATCATAAGATTTTTTTTCTTTTCCTGCTCCTGATGTCTATTAATACCATTAATCAATAGAAAAGATACATATATAAACAGCGATGTTTACTTATTGGGGTCTGGAGGTATTAATAGATGTCAAACAATTAAAATTGAAGAATTATGAAAACTGTATCAATGACAACAAACAAGAGAAAGACCTTTGGTCAGCAAGAGCGTTATGAACATGTCACGAAAGCTATCTTCAATGAGAGGCTGAAATGTAAAGATGACACATGGCTTCGCAACATCGACATCACGACAGAAGAGCCTTGGTTAGTCAAGAAGGTAAGGCGTATCATAGAGAAGCGTATGTGCCAGACTTATCATAAGCAGCACAAGGATGTTTTTCACGATCATGGGAACCAGAGCCGTCATAACATGAAACGGGCGGTTTCTTATGAACTATATATAATGGGGCAGGTGGAGAATGTGAGGAATCTTAGCAGGGGGAATTCAACGCACTGGAAGCGCCAATATGATCCCAACACTGGAAAGGTCGTATTTAAGAAGAAGCAAGGTTACCAGACGATAGAGGAAGCAAAAACATATGCGATTAAATTAGCGAAAGAAAAACCATGGTGTCGTAGGGCTGTTAATGTCTACAAATGTGCCCACTGCAATCAATATCATATTGGCCACGAGAGCAGTCTGACCATATCGCCAATTTTCAGTGTTCATCCACTGGCAATGGCATAAAAAAAGTGAGCTTCGACATATTCCGAAGCTCACTTGCATCTTATATCTTACTTCCTACCATATAGAGAAGATATCATCGATGTCGTCAAGAGTTTGCTGCGCAAGTTCCTGGATGGCCTTTCCCTCATTTTCAGGATCTGTGACAATTCTATCAAGAATCGGTTTAGCGCTCTCTCTATCTCCGCTCTTTAAATGTGCCATGGCGAGGTTCCAAGCGATGATGTTGCGGACATAGTTATAATCGGAATCACTATCTTCCGAAAGCAAGTAGGCATTTTGCAGATTTGCTATTGTGTTCTTCAGATCTTTCCCTTCTGCGACGTTTTGAAAAAGTGATTTGAGATTGTTGGTCACTTCTTCAGAGACCTCTCCTTTCATGTTGGATACATCATTGGATATTTGGGCAAGATATTTATCGCCGATGATTATTGTCTGACGGTATGCATTGTATTGGATACCACCAGTGAAAATAAGCATACAAGCAAGACATGCAGCTACTGCATATCTGATTATTTGACGTTTTAGTGGAATCTTTTTCCCAGAATTATTGCTTATTACTTGACGGAATTCTTCTTCATTTAAACCACGAATGTCCTCAATCCGTTTTTTATCTTGTTCATGTCCAACCTTGTGCATTGCGCGAACAAGCAAGTTTTCAAAAGCCTGGTCATCCTTAATAATATCTTTTAAATTGTCCATACTTTATATCATTGAGTTAACTTTATTCTTTACTTTCTGCATGCAACGGTTTTTTGTCGTTTTCAAAACGGTTTTTTTCATGCCAAGCATTAGGGCAATTACATCCATAATGGTTTCTTTATCTTGACATTCCTGTTCGACTTCATGATAGTTAAAATAAACGTTCCACAAGATGGTGTTGCAAGGCTCTGGTAGGGCTCGCACAATTTTTTCGAGTAAACAGATTTGTTCATCCTTATAATCAGTGAAATCTTTACTGGTAGTTTGAGCGAAACCGCCATTCTGTGTTGATTCTCCATCCCCATCAACTTTAGGCTGTCTAAATAGTTTATCCAAAGGGATTGTTCTTTTTTTCTTAGCCAGAATATGTGTTGCATGGTTGCAGCAACAACGCATAAGATAAGTAGAAAGAGAACTAGTCAGATTCTCTTCTGTCAAGGTCCCCTCAGTAATATTGCGCCACAAGGCAATACTACCTTGCATAAAACAATCTTCGGCTTCAAAATTGTCTAGTTTGTACTTGTCTTTGACATAGTTCGTTACCTTCTTCTGTTCTCTACGGAAGAAATCGTCTATGTCTGACTGGACTTTCTTCTGGTCATTACGGAACAGTTTCAGCATTTGGTGATCAGAAATGTATTTGATAAAAGCTCCCATATTCCGTTATTTGCTTTTTTCTATTACCATATTTTGATTCTGCGGTCCTTTCTTTTTCATAAGTTCCTTCACTTCTTCTGTCCAACTGGTATCTGTCCCAATTGGTTTCCTACTGATAGTTTGCCAGATAAAAAAAGACATTGGTCCGTAGTATTTCCCGTTGAATTTCATCTCAGTATTGATTTCCTTTCCTTTACAGGCCTCAAGGTAGATAATAGGCGATTGCCCTGCTTTCGTCGAGAGGTTGAAATATGTCGGGCGCTCTTCGCTAGGTCGGAAACGTTTCCCCTTGATGCTAGTAAAACCTCTTTTTGTTCCACGTGTTATATCGCTGGTGCCATTCCCCTTAGATGCACCTCCTGCATGGCAGGCATCTATAATAACATAAATCATTCCGGACTTACCAATAATATTGCGTATTGCTTCAGTATATCCGTTCAGCTCGTCATCAACCAAATGATTGTTTCCTTTGTACCTTCCATCATATGCTATTGGCGCATCAATTGGAACTAAGCTTTCATCCCAGACCTCATCACCCTTTACTAAGCTGAGTGCGTCATCATAAGGTTGTCCATGCATAGAAAAATGGATATATACAATGCTGCCATGTTTGACAGATCTCTTTAGTTTTTTTAATTCTGTAACAATTCTTGATTTTGTGGCATCTTTTTCAAGAAGTACTGTTATTTGGAATTTCTGCTTCTTTAATTCTTGGGAGATTAGGTTTATATCGTTTGCACCGTGTATGTCGTTCCATTCGTTATTTTTATCTAGTGCATGATAGTTTGAAATACCGACTAGCAAAGCATATTTCTTTTGTGCCATGCCAGAAGAGGCTAGCAGAATTAACGTGGCTATTACAAGAAAGATGCCTTTTGTATTCATATCCCAATTTGTATTTGCGTGCAAATTTATCCTTTTTTTCTGAAAAAACACTCAGTTTTTGTTTAAAATAGGATTAATTAGCATCCAAAAGTATAAATGCAGCCCAATATTTTGGATTATTATAGCATTTCTTTTTTTCTTCATCCTGATAATTGCGTAAGTATTGCTGGGCACCCTTCATAGCTTGAAGTTTGTTGCCAGTTGAAAGAAATAATCTATAAAACTCTGTCATAAATAGACGTGTCGCAACATCATCTACCTCCCATAATGTCATCAGGATAGACTTTGCTCCAGCCTTTTTGAATCCGCGCTGTAATCCAAACACTCCTTCACTAGACATCAAATCGCCAAGACCAGTTTGACAGGCAGACAGTGACACCAGATCGACATTGTCAAGATTAAGTTTGGCAATTTCTCTCGCAGTTAGAATTCCATCTTCCATGCCTTGGGCAACTTTGTATCCATCTAATGCCGATTTTGACCCGGACAGGAGCAATCCACTTCTTGATAGTGCCCTGTCTTCTTCGGAGTATACGGCTGACATTTCTTGTAAGAAATCCATATGCTTTTCGTTAAGTTTTTCCTCTGCCTGGTTTTCGTCCCAATAAAAACCATGCGTTGAAACATGGATAAAAGTCATTTGACTACCAGATAAAGCTTTAAATGACTCTTCGGTCCCTTCTTGTTCTCTAAACACGATTGGGACATAGCTGTTATTTATTAGAATATTTGCGATACTATCTATTTCAATGGATGTCTCTTCGGAAATATCTTCCAAAGATCCTTTGAATTGCTTCATTCTTCCGTTATCCTTATTATCTATTGTATCTGAGTCTTGGGGGCATTCTTCTACAGTTTCCTTTTTTC